>Ga0099824_1005027_pt1 | contig 18805 bp, 6 predicted proteins | sample SiratrowhiteBW_FD_76837 | JGI IMG/M metagenome (GOLD analysis project Ga0099824, IMG submission 76837) | Root nodule microbial communities of legume samples collected from California, USA - Siratro white BW | ecosystem: Host-associated > Plants > Roots > Nodule | place: USA: California... | reverse complement strand
TTTGTTGCAAGTACTCTTCATGCTAATTACTATGATATTTCTATATCATTTCTGGTTACCTTTATTTCATTTTTGAAATAAATAATACAATATTCTCTAAAACCATGTTTCTTCAATTCACCAAAATGATATAAAGGTCACCTCTATTAAGGCATTAATGAAAATTTATATTACTAGACATAAGTTTAAATTTGATAGTTTTATCAAAGCTATTTATGATTCTTTTTATACTAATAAATAATATAATGATGTTACTTATTATGCAACAAAAGTTTGCAAGAGGAAATGACTTCCACATATAAACATATATGCCCATAATCTAAATATCTAAGATAAAAAAAAATCATTTGAATATGGACATCCAATTATATTTTTGCTTGAGTAAAGATATTTCTATTGAACACAGATAATAACATCTTAAAATTTATAGAATTTCAAATATAATAAAAATTATAATATGATATTTTCTAATAAAAGGAATAACTATTAGACATATAAGTAATTATCTATAATAATGTTCAGACTATATATTATATAAAGTTGGAGTTAAAATAATAGTTTATTATGATGGAAATTGAGTTTAAATCAAATAAAAGTATTTCTAAAATATACTAAAAATATTAAGTTTTAGTAATTATCAAAATTGATCGTTAAATAACAAAAATCGATCGCTAAACATGGTAGTCACTCAAAAAGTGACCGAAAATAAATAGTGGCGAAAATCTTAGTCATTAAATATTTAGATACTGATTTTTTAAGTGGTTGTAATTTAGAAATCGAATATGTGGTCGTGAGATCAGTGAGAGAATGTTTGGTCCCAATATTTCTTGGAGACCAATTTAACCACCAAAAACTTATGGAATATTGATCGCTAAATTGGTAGCTAAAATGAAATAAAAGTTGGTGACTAAAATGGTGGCTAAAATAAAATAATCATTAGTGGCTTGATGGTTAAAATGAATTAAATTTCAATGACTAAATTGAAAGGAATTTTGGTGGCTAAAGTGATGGTTAAAATGAGATATTTATCTATAGCTAAAGAGAAACAAATTTTGGTAGCTAAAATGAAAGAAATTTCGGTGACTAAATTGGTGGCAAAATATCACCTACTTTTACATATTCTTTTGGCCTGTTCATAAACAATTTTCAGACTTGCTTATAAATACTTGGATTTTAATCATGCTAATCAACAACGAACTTCAATACATAATATAGAAAATAGTAGTGTAAGCATATTACATAACAAAAAGTATTGTAAGAAAATTAAAAAGAGTTCAATGTATTATAGAATTCATCATATAGCTAATCCTTATCTGCACTATCATCTCTGATGTGGTCTTCTCTATAACATCCATTGGGAGCAGGATTTGAAGGGTCTGACATCAACTTATTCACTTGAATGTGTTGTAAGATGAGTTTAATCTCCTCCTGATTTGTCATCACTTGTTCCAACTTTTCTTTAAGTGTCCGCTCCTTGGAATGTTTTGTTATAAGTTCAACATTTAACTTTTGAATAGTGTCACATATTTCTTCTTGTTGATAGACTACTAAAGGTTGACTTGTAATAAAGTCAACACTTATGAAAAAAAATAAACATTTTGCTCAGTGTTTAGGGTTTACATTGAATCAGAGTTCAAGTTGATTCTCTCCATCATTGCTTTCTACCCTTTCATCTTAATGGACACGGAGTTTCCCAACGTTGTCTTTCAATAGATTTGGGCTTTGTATTTTTTGCCATGTGGTGTAAGTGTTGGGCCTTGAGGCCATTAAATAATGTTAGGCATGATCAAGGAGTTCAAGTTAAGGTATGGGAGGAGCACTCTCCTTGTGCCACTTGTCATCACCTTGTGAGACTCTTGGAGTGCTAGCTATGTTTGAGAAGTTTGTCATAGAAGCTAGGTTTGGAGAGCTTCTCCTACAAGCTTCTTCCTCTCCTTCGTTCTATAAATAGAGGCGTATGTAAAGTGTAAATTTAGCTTATTTTGAGTAATGAAATGATGCAGAATTTTTAGTACATTGTAAGCTCTCCTTTGAGTTTTCTTCTCTAGAGAAAATCTTAAAGAACCTCTTGATGGTTAGCCCAACCTCCTCCAAGAACTCCTTCATCTTCTAACTCATCTTTCCATTGAAGCTTTTACCGCAAGGTTCACCATCACCTTTGGTACTTCAGCTTCATTTCCACGATTTAATCTTCATCTTCTTGCTTCTGCGTGCTTAAGGTGTTTTCCTTCCACAATCCATTCGGTGTAAAGCTTCTAAAATACTTTACAACATCAAGTGGAGGTCCTAGGAACAAGGCATCACGAAGACTCCTTCTATCATTTGCTACCAGAGCTTTGGTTTTCTAAAGATAAGTTTTTTATTCCTTCACTATTTTTTTAGCTTTTCTGTGTTGTTCCTTGTTGTTTTTACGTGTCTTGAGTCATTGTACCAATTCTATATTGTTGTTCTTGAGTTTAAACGGTTTAAAAAACTTCAATCTACTTAAACTATCCAAAAATCAAGTGTTTAGATGTTTTATTGTGTGTGCCGCAAGCTTTTTGCATATTATTGAGTCTTGATTCAATTTTGTTCGATTCATTTTACTGTTTTATTGAATTAGTTTTGCTTTTATAATCCATATACATGTTGTCAAGCCATGTGTAACTCCATAATGTTATCAATTCCATAGGTTTATGCAAGTGGTTTAGGTATTTGATTAATTGTGTGAAAGAAAATTGTTGAACATCAAGTGTTTGATAAAAAGTCTAAGAGAAGTTTGCCTTTGTGTGTTTTTTCATTTTTATTCTTGAGTTCCAATACTTGCTATTAGATTATTAGTAAGTTCTTAAGAGTCTACAATTTCTTAAATCTTAAAAAATTGGGTTTGTGGATCTTATTTCTTATATATTGCTCAATTTTCTCATTTTTATATAATATGAGACTTAGACTAACACTTGGATAACTAACACTATTTTTATAGAATTTGACTTGACAAAACATGTAGGGTTATCTATGATTTTGCAATGCTTTAATTTTCCTATTTTACCATTTCTCTTAATTTCACTCTTTTCAATAAAATTGTGAGCATATACAAGCTTGAGTTAGTTAGAAGATGATAACATTTTACAAATTTATGTAATTTTATCCTTGAGTTGGTTAGAAGATGACAACATTTTACAAATTTATGTAATTTTATCCTATCTATCATGTTCTTCTTTCGTCTTGTGTTTCTTGTTTAATTATAATAACACTAATAATATTAAATTTTTTTCTAACTTTCATCCTTGGGTGGAAAACTAAATTTTTATAAAAAGTTAGAACATTTATATCCTTGGTTGAGTAAATGTATACTCTTCCTCTTTTTATGGTTATTTATCATATATTGATTTAGATTTTTTTTTTAATTAAATTTTTTGAAAACAACTTACTTCATGAGTTATTGTTCGATTATTGAATTTTAAAGTTTACCAAAGATACATATTTTCATCTAACTATTTTAGTTCCTTACAAAATTTTATTAACTATGCATCAACTAAAGGAAACTTTTAAATTATTTTTATTTTAGTTTTGTTAGAAATATAGATTGGTAGGTTAACAACCACTCTAATCTACTAAATTTTATCGAGAGAGTAGGAGGAGAAGAAACTTTCGTAAAAATACAAAGGAAGAGAAGTTAGAGAAAAGAAAAAGTAGCTAATTGCAAAACTATGGGTAACCATTATATAAAAAAAATTAAAAACTTGAAAACTAGTTACGCGCGCGGTAGGCGTGTTCCCCAACGACTTCGAACGAAATCGTGTATCGTTAGGACAAAATTACCCTTCATTCATCCAGAAAATTACAGCCAGCATGCCCATGACACACTTTTCGTTCCATCATCTCGTTAGAGTTCGTTTCTGCAATTTCCCATCCGTTTTCAATTCCCTAAATTGTGAGCTCTTTCTCTTTCATCACTTGTTTCTCTCTTTCTCGGGATTTCCTCCCATTGCCATCTCGTACATTAGGGTTTTCTATTTTTTTTACCTCATTGCATTGAAGCTGTTTGATGGAATTAGATTATAGAATTTAATAATTAATTAATTGCTGCAAGGAATGGTGAAATTTTGTTGACTAACTCTCTGAAGATTTTATTGAATCAGTTAATTTTACACCATGCGTGTTTCAGGATCTGAAGGTCTAGTTTAGTCACGCGATTTTGGTTGTTGTGGAAGCGTAACGAAGATGAATAGGACTGGGAAACTCCAATCGTCGAGTTCTGAATTGGACCTTGATCGGCCTAACATTGAGGATTACCTACCCTGTGGGTCAAGTGTTCAACATGAACGGCATGGGAAGCTCCGCCTGTATGTGTCTCAGCTGATTTCTTTTTCATTTTCATGTCTTGCTTATACTGTTGTTTAATGCTCCTAGATATAGGGGCAATGAAAATGGAGTAGCTTTCTGTTTGCATGATCTAGTTGAGGAATGGAGATTAAGTTCTGAATTAAAGTTGTCATTTTAAGTTTTTTCTCCTAGGATTTTCCGAAATCTCTCGTGGCAATGCAATATTTACGTATACAACTTCTGTTTTCAGGTGTGATTTGCTCGACATTTCACCTAGTCTGTCTGAGGCAGCAGGTGCCATTGTAGATGTGAGGTTTTGACCTTGTCTTCATATGCAGTTCTTCTGCTTTGTGGTTTTGGTATGTCAATTATTGTCTTTTGGAAAATTGCTGATGATGGAATAGTTATGGAGAGAATTTAAGGTCAAACATGATTAGTTCAACATTTGCTCAAACTAAATCTTGACCTGCTGCAATAGAGCATCTCCCAATGTTGTCAAAATTGTGATCCTACCAAGAATCGGGAAGGGGATGGATGATCGTAAGTTGCAGGATCATGACATGGATAGTAAGGTCCTGGCTACAACATAAAACTATACTGTGAGTACATACATATGCATAGAAAATAACTTGGAAAACAAAAATGACATCTAAATCACGATATTTAACTAAACTTGAAAATTCTTAACATATAGCCTGTAATATATCATAACATGATTTTTTTGATAGCATAACTGAAAGAACAAAAGCACAAATAAAATTGAAAGAGAGCACTGCCCACTACCAACATAGTGTATGCTGCATAATATAGTCAATGAAGGCAGAAGTCTGAGTGCATAAACAGAAGGCAGAGGCCAGAGGTAAAAGTGAGGGAGCTGGATAGGCTAGAGAGTGCAAAGAAGGGGTGCTAATAGGCAGAGAGGAGTCCACGAGTGAGGGAATAAGACAGGGTTTGTTTTTCATCCTGGGTCACAAAACCGGACCAGAGAGCCCAACTGCATCAGACATATTTGGAACACCCAAAACCACAGATCTACGGACCAGCTAGTATGATCTGCGATTTCACACTGATCCCAAAATTCCCATTTCCTGGTGAAATTCAGCAGAGAGGAACAGTAATGTCTTGTCTTTTATATTTTTATTTCTGAGTAATTCTCAGATTCTATGTCCGAGCGTGAAGCCATCAGACATGTCTTCTTTTATTGAAATATCACTTACATTTTGGTTACTGACTGAATTTTGTGTTGGATAGGATTCGTTCACAAGGTGCTTCAAATCAAATCCTCCAGAACCTTGGAACTGGAACGTTTATTTGTTTCCTTTGTGGTGCTGTGGAGTTGTGATCCGATATTTGATTATTTTCCCTATTAGGTTAGGTTATTGCTTTTCTTTATATACTTACATGTTACGTATGATGATGCAATAGTACTTTCGAAATCATTCATTCCTAGGCTTTTCCGAGCTAATTTCAATGCTACATTTGCTTGTAGAGATGCATCGAGACTGGACGCATTTTAGGAAAAGTCTATTAGGATATGATTTGAACTCAAGATTTAATTAAATTTAATTTTTATTTCCTGCATTTAGAATTAATAAAAGAATAAAACCAATTTGATTTAAAAACTGATTCCATGTCTCATGACATTATATGATTTCTCTCTCAGTATAATAAGGGCAATGTTGTCAGTTTAACAAATTAAAACTAAATTAAATCCCACCAAAATTGAGCAGACTTTTGCATGTGCACAACTAAAATATAGAGATTTCAAATGAATTTTCAAATTTTGTGACTTCAAACATGATGTTTGTGTTTGGCCTATTAGATTCTCTTTTATGCTTCTCGTGTTAATACCTCAGTTCTCTATAATATTTTTCTGGCCATGTGATGTTTCCTGTTTTACTCTGCAGAATTCTAGTGTTGACATTAGGATGGATTATATTTCTTTCATCCTTCATTCCAGTGCACTGCCTCCTGAAAGGAAATGATGATTTGAGGAAAAAGATTGAGGTATCAATTCAGATTATTCTTGCTATTTTGTCCAGTTGAAAATTTTTGCACATAGATTTCTGTCTTTCTGTTTTGCACACTAGGAAGACTGCATTTAATTGGCTTTTATAACCTACGCCATATTGAAAATTTAAGACATCTCTGAAGTGTGAACTCGGTCCATAAAAAGTAAAAGAGGGTCCTCAACTTTCTGATTTAGCTTATCTTTAAACACAATGAACTCCTATTTGTCAGTTGTCAATGTCCAAATATTTGGTATCATTTTGTGTTCTACGTATTGTTTATATTTTTTTATTATTATTTTTATTATTACTAGGATAGAGGTTGGAGACTTGGTGTCAATTGAGCTACAGCTCATAGGCCACTTTTATTATAGTGTTTCAGTAAGCCTTCATTTCGTTTGGTTTTAATTTTAAACACCTATCTGATTCCAATTAAAATTGCCTCATCGATCATGAAAATCATTGCTTTTTTCATGCTTAATCTTTTAATTTTTGTTAATTTTACTGTCTTAGTTAAAGGATTTTTCACTTGGAAGCTGATTTTTTAAATCTAATTACTTGTCAGCCTAGTAGGACAATGCAACAAATTTTGGCCAATTTTCTGGAGGACATAATTTTTTTTGCCTTAATTTTAAATACCTGTTTACTCTAATTTTAATGATAGATGTATGCAGCTGAGTTAATGGCATAACATGAACGTAACTTCTATTTTTTTCTTTCTATTTTCATTCTTTTTGGCGGATAGCAACTTCAATATACTACTAACGTGCTGTGTATCAAATCAATAATCTCTAAATTGCTCAATTCTCGTTTCTTTCAGAGGTGTTTGGTGGAGATGATGTGCAGTTTCTTTGTTGCATCCTGGACTGGGGTTGTCAAGTACCATGGGCCAAGGCCCAGTGTGCGACCAAAACAGGTTTGTCTGATGTATATTGGTTCTTCCGTTTTATGTATTCGCATATCGATCAAAATATGAATGTTATTTATTAATAATCTGGATTTACCTTTATTGAACAGGTTTTTGTGGCCAATCATACTTCGATGATCGATTTCATTATCTTAGAACAAATGACTGCATTTGCTGTTATTATGCAGAAGCATCCCGGATGGGTTGGTTAGTGTATACTGCTATTGTGTTGCCTTTAGATACACAATGAGCCATGTCTTTATCATCAAAACAGCTTTCTATTTCTATATTTTCTTATGGCAAACCTATCTGGGTGAATCAGTTTTTTAAAGACTAATGGTGCTAACACAATTCTGCACTTCGTGTGAGCTATCTCCTTTATATTTTTAAAATCTTATCATAATGAACGTTTGTTTTCAATTCAGAGAATATGAATAATATTCGTAATATGCAAGGATAAAAAAACTTAGGTTCAAATGGCCATTCAGATTAAGGATGTTTATGATGAACTGAGAGAGCTGGTACTAGAGTATAGCCAAAAAAGAGAAAGATTGATATAACAGAGAAACGAGAGATTTGTTATTCACTAGTAGTTACAGAAAACAGAATGTGCATGTATTTTGAGGAACCTGGCCCCTGCCAAACTGATGCCCACATTATTCCTGGCCCTTACTTTCCGATCGTATTTTCTATATACCCTGGCATCTAGCTCTTACTAACTACCTTCTAGTTAGGAACATAACAAACTATCTAAACATCAATTTAGTTACATGGGATGCCCTCCTAGATCTTTCTCTCAGTTCTCTTTTCATAGACCTTTGTTATTGGGGGGCCATACTCTATCAATAGTGCCCCCAGCGCTAAGTGACACATCGTCCCCATTGAGGAGGAGGGGTGAGGTTAATCTCCAAGGTGTATTGTTAGCATACCTTTCATTTGGCCTTGTACTTGAGGTAAGGTTAATCTCCAAGGTCTCTTGCTGCTGATTGACTTCCTTAACTTTGGAAGGAATTGTGGTTTGCTTTCAACAATAAAGGAGGATGGTCCTGCCCATACAAGGATCGGAAATGAGACATCTTAGTAACTAGTATTGAACCAAAATTCAGCCTGAGCTAAATGCAATGGCCACTGTCTTGGCTTTGTACCAATCAAGTAATGCAAATTAACCTCCAAACATCTTTTTACCACCTTAATCTGCCCATTCGTTCGATGATGGTTTGTAGTTCTCATCGGGAGTTGGGTACAGACAGACCTTCCAAATCCTTCCAAAAACTACTCAGTTGATAGCGGCTGGTAATAATATATACTTAACCCCCATAGTTAGTAGAAATAATTAGAGAGTTAGGTTGTGGGGGGCTGAGATAATTGTAGAAACAAGGCATGTTTCCTGTAAATAGGAAAAGGGATTGGGAAGGAGATTTTTATCTTGTGATTTCAGAGGGAAGTCAGATTGTTGTGGGAGAGTCTAGGACTCCTCTCAAGTGGTTAAGGAGGAAGTACAAATCAGCCCTTTCCAAAAGATCAACAACCAATTTATAAGTACCCCAAACACTTGAGGAATCCACCCTCAAAACGCTAGCTACTAAGAAAGAAGACTCGAGCGTTAAATAATCCACCGAGCATCCCTTATTACTTAATATGGGACTTAGACACCCATAATACCTAACTTCCTATTTGTTAGAGCTCCGACCTTAGAGTTGTAGGTGGAAATTGTTGAGAAAATTACTAGTTGACAGGGAAGATCTTTTCATTTTAAACATCGTTTTCTTTTAAAAGGTTAAACAAACGGGCCCTACGCGGGGTCAGCTACATGCACATGAACTCGCTTATAATCAGATTATCTTCCATTTTATCTACTCCAACTCTAGGTTGTCCTTTGATCTTCTTACGCTCACCCAAATTAATCATGCTAGGTGCTACTGCATCATTCTATGGAAGTACACTGCACATTTGTTACTAAACTATCTATTCATCCAGATATACTTTCCTTCAAGTTCGATGAGCACTTCACAAGTTATGCCTGAAGCATTTCTGAATTTCATTCACAGGATTATTGCAGAGCACTATTTTAGAGAGTGTAGGGTGTATCTGGTTCAATCGTACAGAGGCAAAGGATCGAGAAATTGTGGCAAGGAAGTAAGTATAATTGAAAATGTTGCTAGAGTATATCTAAAATCTCAATCTCACCGATTTTTCATATTTCAGATTGAGGGAACATGTCCAGGGAGCTAACAATAACCCTCTTCTTATATTTCCTGAAGGAACTTGTGTAAATAATCACTATACTGTCATGTTTAAGAAGGTATAGGATTTGCAATTGCATTGAATGTGAAATGCCGAGTTTTACACTTTTAATTATAAAATAGGCTTTCCTCTTTCCTCTTTAATTTTCTCTTCATCCACTTGTATTCTAATTCCTGTAGTCTGAAAGTTCTAAATATAATTGAAGCCTCTTCTAATTTTAATGATGTTTAGGGTGCATTTGAACTTGGCTGCACAGTTTGCCCAGTTGCAATCAAGTACAATAAAATTTTCGTAGATGCTTTTTGGAATAGTCGACAGTAAGAAGTTACTTTTTACATGATAATTATTTCTGTTTCTATTCATTCATGTTTTCTTGTATTGCTGGGTAAGTGTTTCTGTATCTCTTACACTTTCAGACAATCATTTACCACTCATCTCTTGCAATTAATGACATCTTGGGCTGTAGTTTGTGATGTTTGGTACTTGGAGCCACAAAACTTGAAGCCAGGAGAGACATCCATTGAATTTGCAGAGAGGTAAAAGATCTATGTTCCATATTGTATGAACCTCTATGTTTTGCTGCAAGGAATTAAAACAGTATATATCGTTCTAATGGTATAGGGTGAGAGACATAATCTCATATCGTGCTGGGCTTAAAAAGGTTCCTTGGGATGGATATCTGAAGTATTCTCGCCCTAGTCCAAAACACAGAGAAAGAAAGTAAGTTAAATTTCTCAATCTCTCAACCATGTTATCATATGGTCTTTGTCGCCAAGGTTTTATGATTTGAACTATGCATGCTGTTATTTTTTATTTCAAGTTCAGCAGTCAATAGTAGAGCTTTATAATTAGCTAGCAATGATGCATGAGAATCAAAGAGGGAGAGAGAAAATGTTCTCAAGAAGTTTGATTACGTTAAAATAGAATAAAGTGTAACACATTATTCTCTAGGAAAAAAGGCGGGTACTGGGGATGGGAGCATAACTTATCTAGTATTTGAAAAGTGAAAACTGAGTGACATTTGTGTAATAATGAAACATGAAGTCTTTCCATAAATGACTCGCACCCTTGGCTATACATGAAACTTGTGTCGTTGGCACCACTTCATGTATTCATGTATGTAAACTAAGTTTTTCACACAGAATATGTTAAATATTTTATTAAAATTTAAACTTTCTTCTTAGTTTTGTAACTAACTGTACTTGAATTTGCCTGTCATAACTTGTTAGATCTGTTCACACATTTCCCATTCTTGAGAAATTTAAATCATTGTTAACCTGGGTCATTCTCATAATCATTTGTAGGCAACAAAACTTTGCTCAGTCTGTGCTGCGGCGCTTAGAGGAAAAATAATGTATACCATTTTACCTTTTCAGGAAGGGCTTTCTCCTGCCCTGTTTTCTACTCTACTTGCATTTTGTTTATTTAGATATACATGTCGATCTTATATGAAGTTATCTCATAGACTTTTCCATGATTTGTTGCACTCTGTTACGGACAAACTGACATGAACTAGCTAGTTTTAGGTATGAAAACCTTTTGCAGTGAAGGTACTATGAATCTCGACATGCCTATCCAATCCTGCCCTTAATAACTAGTGCAAACTAACTCATCCTTTTCGTTCTTACAACTGTGTGAGCTAGAACTGTTAAACACTTGCTATGAATAGTAACATTAATATAAAAAGAAAAAAAAAAAAAACATCTCCGAATACTAAACTTTTCCAAAGCTAAGGCTCTTTAGATTAAATTTTATGAAATAATATAAAAAAAAACAGTTGTAATTATATTGCATGTATTAAATTTTGTACAATACACTTTAAATTGTATCTTCTGGAATATAAATTATTATAAAGTAAAATAAGAACTCACAATCCAGGTAAAATATTTATTAGATGCTTCGTACTTGTTTAGAATGTGTTTATCAAGAGACTGTTTTCAACTTTTTTATGGAGGGATTGTTTTCAATTTGTTTATAAAGGGATTGTTTTCAGGGAAAAACTTAGGTAGTAGAATGGGTATTGTGTTTACTGTTGCCCAATTAAGATATGACAGCTATGTTATTTTTTCCACGTCAAATTAGGTAACTTAATATATAAATAGTTCTCTGTTAACTCCTTGAACTGTGCGAAACGCCTGAATTTCACGTATACATTTGTGTGCCAAAAAGTAGTGCCGATTTAGTTACTACATCTCCCGCTAAAATCCTTTTTCCTTCATACCATTCGATATGAAATTGGAAAATAAATTCTTAGCACTTTGTAATGGAGTTTTGCAAGAAATAAATAACTAGGGTCTCTTGACTTTAGAATTTCTTATATTTACAAAATTCAATTGAAATTTGATGTGCATTTTTATATTTGAAGATAAATTAGACGCAGAAAGACATGTTTATGGATTATACAATGTATAAGCTCGTTTCATTGCTTTCGCATTAGAAAGGATTAGGTAATTAAGCTCATGTCAGGTATCATTTAAAAATTCATCAATCATCTGTCAAATATTATTAAAAAAAAAACAAATAACAAAAGACATATTAGAAAAGGTGTTTGACACACTTGGGGTAAATTTTTCCGGCATCTCTATATGTTTCTTCTACATCCTATAAGATAAATATTCTCATTTTATCATTTTCAGATTGTACAATCTTTTAAAACACATATGTATTGCGATTTATATATTTTTTCTAAAAAAATAAAATTTATTCTCTTCCTATGAAATTTTGACAGTAATTAGATTTGCATTCCAAAATTTACTAATCATGTGTTTATAAAGAAAACAACACTATTAAAAAGAGATAAAAACAACAACAACAACATCTAAGGGGACCAAATCAAAATTCATGGTAAATAAAGAATCTAAATTCTGGTAGCTCACACCAGTTTCTAAGAAATTTCTGAGTAATATAAGAGGGCAAAGTGTGAAACCAATGAAAATCTTCCCTACAATCAATTCCTGGATTAACAAGCTTATCAACACACATGTGAAAAATTAAAAGTTGAGATATTTTAGATTGTTAAACAAATTCTTTTCAGATGCTCTTGATCACGGGGGAATATGATGTTGGAATCATCAAAGTTTATAACTTGGGGATAATCGAGTATGTACAGTCCCTCTTTATCAACCTTAGAGAATACTTGATCAAAATGAGAAAGCCTAACACCAATATAAGGAAAAGGGTGGTTGTCAGCGTCTAACGTTGGGTTTAGGTAAACTGCTAATTGATGATAGAGTCTAGCATCACTTTCGGTTGGTTAAGGGTCTCATGAAGTGTCTGTCTTGGTAGACGTTGCTCCAACCGTAGGAAGGTAAGGTGATAAAAGGGTTTCATGGGATAGTTAAATATGTTATATAGAGGGTGTTTGGATGAACGTGTACACAAAGGGATAAACAATGGCTTGGTTTTTAATGAAGGGTTGTGTTATGAGATGGGCTAGTTGGTGAAGGTTGTTTGATGGAAGGGTGATTGATGGGAACATATCTAAAGCAGGAAAAGGAAGGATATATGGAGAGTCCATTGTTTATAGTGACTTACTAACGTTGCATCAAAGAGGCTTATCACAAGTGCTAACTGAAGGTCTTCTTCTTCCTTAGTGGTCGGAACAACCATCTTCTTCTTCTTAGGCTCCTTCTTGTGTATGCTCTTCTAAGTAGACATGGAAGGAGTGCTAATAAAAAGTCAGTGGCTTACAGAGGGAGGTAGTCGAGGTTCAAGGAGAGGGAATTCTGGGAGGTTTATGTGGTCCCATAGGAGGGGTCAAGGATTAGACGAGTTCTTCCTTAACGCTAGTACGTTATTCCTGCACCCTAATCAAAACTTTTAATACTACAATTATCTTTATGAAAAATAACGAGAACACCCTCGTCCGGTTATTATTTAAAAAAAATTAACAACCGGATGAGCAGGTCATCCGGTTGTCAATATATTTTCAAATGAAAACATTTTCATCCGGTTGTTATTTAAAAAAAATTAACAACCGGATGAGCAGACCATCCGATTGTCAATATATTTTCAAATGATAATCGGATGAGATGCCATCTGGTTCTCATTAATTTCCATAAAGATAATTGTAGCATTAAATTTTTTTTATTAGAGTACAGGAAGAACTTGTCCAAAGATTATGGTGTGTTGGACCTTTTTAGGTAAGTCCGTGAGGGACAAGGTTCTAGGTTTAGGAAGAAACTCTGATCGTAGCCTTAGCATCAATGGATAGTTTATGACCAAGGTCCTTCAGGTTCGGTTATTTGTATGTCGTTTGGAAGTTTGTGAGTTATGGTTTCTAGTGGAGTTGAGGGATGAAATCTAAGATGTGAAGACAAACTGTTACAAAGCACTTAGAAGCATGAAGAAATAAAATGTGCAAATCATGTATGCATGTATAGAGTGCTTTTACATTTGTTCATTCAAGAACCTTTTTCTCCACAACGTCACATAGACCTTACTTAAATGAGCATACAAACTTTGGATTAAATTATACATGTCTGAGAATCCTTTTTGATAATTATGAGAAAATTCTTTTGAAATAAAAGGATCCTCTATGCGTCTAAAAGTGCTTATCTTTGAATATTGTCTAGTGATAGCATGAACGCCTTAGTCTGGTAGCTTGTGTTTAGCACATTTGAGACTCATTTAGTTTTCATGTCTTGTATCCAGAGCTAGAATATTTAGAGATACGTCTACTCTTCGTATTTTGCATTCAGAGCTTTGGACGAATGCTTCTGAAGAAGCTTTATCAACTCTTTAAGATTTCATACATCTTACGACATTTAAGACTATATCTAGTTTGAAACCTATATCTACTCATATAAACTTACGGATGTGTATCTTTTGTTTCACACCAACAAGCTTTTTCATTTGATATATTTTGTTATTATCAAAAATATGGGTGACTTTATGCAAAATATTTGGATGTAGATTTTTGTTTAGTCATAAGTGAATTGTCTAAAGTAATAATTAGAGTTAAAAAGAAAAAAAAACATATTCAGACTTAAGGAATTTTAGAAACTCGAATGGAGATTTTTTTGGGACAATGCGCAGATGGATTACGACGAGGACTATAACAATCAGACATGATATTTTGTAAACATAAATGGGAAACCTTTACCATCGAAAATTACACCAACGTCTGGTTGTTCACCATGTTATTGGTGAAGGCAATCATATCATAGTTCACACCTTACAAAAACACAGCTACAACTAAGGTGAAGAACGAAGTAACAACACGAATTAATATGGAAAAGCTCCCCAAGTGAGCTACACTCAACCTGTATTCAACACTACACTAAATACTAAATGTCATGTCCATCAATTACATTACGAAGCTGCGGCCTTCGCCGACTCTTCTGGCAGATCATCTTCGTCGTGGTATATGTTCTCCGCCATCTGCCATATTTGAAGTATGTTGTCTTCAGCAACACTGGCAACAACCCAATCTTCACATGGATTCCACGAAAAGTCAGATATTTTGCTTGTATGACCACCGTGAATAAAGAGCAATTCTGGTGGACCATCTTCCGCGTCTTCTGGTGACTGCTCTTCATCAATCCTGCACAACAAATTAGTGGAACCTTGTTAACCAAACATTTCAAATCTGTGATTTATTATGATATGATGATAACCTTCGATACTTTTAATAATTCATTTTCACCAGAAAAACAATCCTTCAGTGATCATTGAACATTCAGCAGCTGAAACATTTGAGCTACAAAGGTACGAATGGTTGAATCCTTGTATACTAATAAAACCATACTATAACTAAGTCCTAGTGGGCAAACAGAGACATTCTTATCCAATTAATTTGCTTGAAAGGAAGGACGCTATCATCCAAGCGACATGCAGACCCCCAAATCATCCAAATGGATAAAAGGTTTAACAAATGAATTTTTAATACTGACGAACATGTAAAAGCAACATGAATCCTTAAGAAGCATTTCTCCCAAAATGTAATGTGAACCTATTAAGACTGCATGCCAAGGATTCAACCATCCCAAGGGCTTAAAAAGTAATACCAACGAATAGATTTCAATATTCCTAACAAAAAACCCCAGATGCGAAAGTCTTTGAATTTGAAATTTTATTCTTTGGGTTTGGGAGGAGTACTGGTGACAACTTGGTCAAAGTGGATCAAAAACACCATAGAACAAAGTATAGGAAATACTTAAACTGTATGAGAAGTGTCAGCGATATGTTTTCTCAAGATACATTTTGGGACAACAAAATAGTAATAAATTCATTTAGAAGTCCAGTGATGATAACGTTCAATACCTGCTAAGATCCCACACCATGAGCCTCCTACCCAGACAACAAGAAGCCAAGATAGTTTCATTCTTTGGATTCCAACCAACCTGGAAAACCTCCTCCCTGTTGGACCCACAGAACAACAATCCAGATCAATAAATGCTAAATATGACTAAGAATAGAGCAATTATCAAAACATCAGACGAGCATTACTTGTGAGAATCGAAGATGTGCAGAGGAGCGCTGATCTTCCGCAGATCAAACAACTTCACGGTTTTATCCGTAGAACCAGTGGCAACAACCCATTCGTTAAAGGGATTGAAGGCCAAGCAGTTAACCTGATACGATATCCAAGATAAAAAATATTATCGGTGAGTGATATTGAGTAGAAGATATTAGCATTAGCCCACATAACATGGGGAACATAGCAGAGCTAAAAAGATGCCGACAACTACTGCATATCAAAGAGCATTACAAGAGCAGACAATTAAAAACAGCTAAAAAAGCCCCCATGCAAACAAAGAAAAGCCATAGAAGTGAAATAGCATCACATCCAACTTGAGAAAGGATTAATATGGCCAGTTCTTTAATCATATCTTAAAGTTAAAAATCTGTGTTTGGCTTATTAAGTCTTTCACTCCGATATAGTCCTCAATGTTCTAACGGCACCACCATTTAGATTTAATGTCTGTGATTAGTGAGTCAGGGCAACCTCATGAATTTGTATATTTCAAACAACAGAAGTGAATGGTGGTATTTTCAGAAAATACAACCAAATAAATACTGGAAACTCCAAATCCTTCACCGAAGTTTGCTGATATTAAACACAAACAAATCATAAAACAGACAAGTTACTTCCCCACAGAATTTTGACAGAAATATCTATTTTTTTCAATACACGCACCTCGCTTTGATGAGCAACAACAGATTGGACAGGCTTGCTGACAGCCGGCGTTCGAAGGTCCCATATGAGCAAGTATTGATCATCACCCACAGAACCGAATAAGTACTCATGCCTCAAATGCCAAGCCACATCTTCCACAACACCTTCATGTACCTGGTGACAACAACATCAACATATCACACTTTCCATAACACAACCCAACCAAAAAGTAGCAAGAGAAGCAGTTCCAACCTTAAAAATCTGCATTGCCTCGAGGGTCTTATTCTTGGGAGTGGCATTAATATCCCACAAACAAATCTGAGCATCGTCAGACCCACTAAGCAAGTGCCCCTGCTTGAACTTACTCCAGGACAAGCCATAGCCCTCAGTGTTGTGACCCCTAAGCCTCAAATCAGGGTTACAGGCCCCATCAAGAGGGGGCTTGGAGGGATGCTTGCTGTAGTCAAAGACATAAACTTCAGCACTAACAGTCTTGGTGGCAATGATGAAGGGGTTCTGGGGCATGTAACGAGCCCTGTTAACCTCACCCTCATGGTTGATCTGCTGGATGATCTGAACCTTACCGTTAGCACAACCAAAGCCACCGATGTCGGGGCGGTCGTCGTCGTAGTGGCGGGCATCGTTCTCAGCATCATCAAGAGGGAGTTGGACCTGGGCCAACATGAGGTAATTGGGCTCATTCTCAGATGTGTGGGTGCCCAATATAACCTTCTGGAGCGAGTAGTCTTTTCCGGCCGGTTCATGGCGGTCGGGAAGCCACTCCACGGTGAGGGAAGGCCACTCAAGGGCATGCGTAATGACCAGATCATACAGAAAAGGACTATTCTTCTTCCATATCTTGTACTCCTCGTTTATCAGCCGCTCCTCAATCTCACCCCTCATCTCTTCCTCCTCTTTCCCCATCCACACTCACTCTCTTCCAACCCTAACCCTAACTATGCAATTCCAACAATCACAATCTTCTGCAACTGAAAGCTGAAAAATTAAATGTCAAGGAAAACCAGAAAAAACAAAAAAAATCCTTAGATTAAAGCAAAATGAGGAAGGGGAAATTGAGTAGAGAGTAGAAGAGAAACTCACAGTGGAAAGGGAAAATGAAGATTGTGCTTAGAATAAGAACCCTAAGATTTAAGATGGTAATGAAAGAAGTAGCAGTGATGTTTTGCCCGCGCTCACTCAATTTCTACTCAACCGGTTAGGATATATAATATTTTATTTATATTGTAATAATAAAAGTTATTTTAACTGGGCCGGGTCAAATTTTTGGGCCCATTCATTTATTTGATAAAAAAAATGTATATTTATAAATTACTAAAATAAACAATTTTTAGTTGTCTCACAACTATTTGATTTAAAAGGTGCGCTTGCTTTGCCTAATGGTGTGGAGTGTATTGATAATGAAATATTCACAAGAGCGAGCTGTCCGCCATTTTTTCTCTAACTTTTATTTTTTAATTTAAAATTTGTTTATGTATGTGTGAAAAACATATTTAACTATACAAATATTTTTTAAATTATTAATTAATGTCTTTAATTAAATAAATTAAAATAATTAATATTTTATATGTTAAAACAATTCTATTGTAATTAATTATGAAAACTTCATTTTAAATATTAATAGTTTAAATTATAATATTATTATATATTTACATTCTTCAAATCATATAATAAAAAATTATATTTTTAATTATCTCTATTTTAATTTAGAAATATATGCTAGTGAGTCAATTCTTCCCACCGTATACATGTTTTTGTGGATTAGATGCAATGTGCCAAAATGAACTACTACTTTAAAAACACATTAATGAAGACCCACTTTATTATTCTAACAATAATTAAAATAAACATTTTATATTATAAATACATTATATATATATATATATATATATATATATATATATATTATGAAAGAAGATATAATATATATATATATATATGAAAAATTCAGTTAAATATTTATTTAAAAATAGTTAAATCTCATTTCGTTATCTATGAAAAGAGAACTTTTTTTTTTATTTTTTTATATAACATTACGCTAACATGTAAAAGTAAAAAAAAAAAAATATATAAATATATATATAAATATATTTTTTTTTTTTAAATTTTAAATGTTAGCGTAATGTTAAATACAAATATAAAAAAAAAAGTTCTCTTTTCATAGATAACGAAATGAGATTTAACTATTTTTAAATAAATATT
>Ga0099824_1005024_pt1 | contig 18811 bp, 14 predicted proteins | sample SiratrowhiteBW_FD_76837 | JGI IMG/M metagenome (GOLD analysis project Ga0099824, IMG submission 76837) | Root nodule microbial communities of legume samples collected from California, USA - Siratro white BW | ecosystem: Host-associated > Plants > Roots > Nodule | place: USA: California... | reverse complement strand
GATGAAAATAGTCGATATATTGGAATACTAGGGATAGGTTTCGATATATTGATTGCGTATTACATCCGTTCTTAACGCTGGGTAATTTACTAAATAGCTGAGGAATCAGTGTTTAGGAGATTTTCTTATGAATTTCATATCAGAGGAATCGGTGTGAATGATTTTAATTTGTGCATCAATTGAGAGTAGTTACTAATATTGCATTTTATTATCAATTCCAAAATACAAATGAGGGAAAGAGATGAAGTTCAATCCCAAAGTCTTTCTAGATCTTGCAAACTCCATTTTTCAATTGTTACTTGTTTTTAATTGTTCTTTTACGTTCTTGACTCAACTTATCATCAAATCTTCGTAAAACCTTTACTTACTTAGTGAGTAGTGACGCTTAAGTTTAAAACAAAACTGTTCTCTATGGGATCGACATCCTTACTTTATAAATTTATACTCCTTGTGACTCGGTACACTTACCGGATAAAAGTCTTAACAGGGTGTAAGAAGAAGGTGGCAGGAAGAGGGTGGTTTCTAAAAGTGCGTGGAAGTGTGTGGTTGGAGTCGTCGTAGGTGGTAAGGAGGCATGAGTGATGAAAGGCGATGCTTGCTTGGTGGAATAGGTGACTAGGTTTCAAAGGTGGAATTGGCTAGGATGAGTGGTAGAAGGTGACAGTGACGCTACCATGATCTCCGATAACATCGATGGCAAGGAATGAGGGTGCTTGATGCTACGTAACTGTTTGGTTTCAACGACGGTGAGGGACTCGGTGGCGGTGAGGCTATGTTGGAGGGTTGTGAGGCAAGGAAAAAGTTGAGGGTGAAGTGGTTGCGATAAGTGAAAAACTGCAGCATAAACTAGGTGGTTGTGGTTGTTTGGAGCGGATGAGCGGCTGCGTTACAGCCACAGCCATGCCGGCGGCAGCCTTGTGCGTTCTGCCGTGGTTAATGGAGGCTTTGGTGAGGGCACTGATGGTAACGAGGCAATAAGGAGATGAGAGAATAGGGTGACGCAAGGCAAAGAAGGAAAAGGCTGGGGGTTGGTGCGCGTGCTGTGGCGCAGGAACGTGAATCTGGAGGTTGACACACGTATAGTCGGGAGGCGCCGCCAGTTTGGTGCCACGTAGTTGTGACCACGCAGTGTTGAGGCTAAGAGTTGGGCCTCTTGGAAGAAGTGGGGCTTGGGTTGGATACCAGTGCGGTTGCAGAGACGAGCTCGAGCCAACACCTCTTGGGGACGTCGTGCATGAAAAGGTAGGAAAGGATCATGAGGAGGACAGTGATCTCTTACGTGAATGAGGGTGAAAAGGGTGATGACATCATTGCATGCGTCGTAAGCTGATTTCATCACCTTAGCCACATCGTGTTGGCTGTTGGTATAGTTAAACACAAGAGTTTCATCCACGGTGAAGGTTTTGTTGGAAGCGCAGGTGGCAGGCGTACAAAGACGATGGCTAGAACGGGGAACAAAGGGAGAGAAGGTGGTTGAGTTAGTCGTTGTTGTCTTTCTTATTCTTCCCTCAATCATTTACTGGTTGCTGGTTGGATCCCACGCTGTCGGCGTTCACCACAAGGATCTGGCTGCACTCTTCCAGAAGCTAGCACCACTTCCAATCGTAAGCGATCTTCTTCTGTACCTTGGTTTGTTTTTGTGCCATTGATGATGGTCACGAGGATGACGACAATGAATGGTGGTTGGTGGTGACTGTGGAGTTGGGTTCTATGTTAGTTGTGGTGGTGGAGGACGTCACATGTGAGTTTGGATGAAGGCGCGTGGTGGTGGGCAGCAACCAAGGTTAAGTGCGACTTCGATACATGGTGGCAGAAGGTGACCGGTCTCCTCAGTTTCTTGTCTGTGAATGATAGTGTTAATGGCGTCGTTGAGGCGGAAATGAAAGAAAAGAAAAGAAGGGAGTTTTGGGAGGAAGGAGGTGGTTTCTGGCGATGGTTAGCAGTTTGCGGCCAAGGCATGGGAGGGAATGGTGACTAGAGAACATGGTGGTAGAGGTGATTATGAGATGGTGACGAGGAGATGTTCATGCCGCAGTCGCGGCTGGACAGATTGGCGTCAGTGGTGGACTTCGCCAAAGGATGGGAAGAATGGGTTTCGTTTGATAAGGGAGCTCGTGAGAGGCTAAAGGTTTTGGCTTAGAGGATGTTGATTAGGGCCATGAAGGGCACGATGGTTGTGTGTCTTTTTTGAGGAAAGTGGTGTATGGTGGATTTAAAGGTTTTTTTAGATTTTTTTTCTGTGCCTGTTTTAACCTATTCTCTATGAGCAAAGTTGAGCAAAGTTTGTCTTTCTTTGCCGAGGAGACATAACGGTTATTTTTCATGAGGTGCACACGTAAATGGTCCAGGACTTAGAGAATAAGAAAAAGTATTCACACAATATATTATTATTTTTCATGTGAGTGGGGTCAAACTTTTTGGAAATAAGAATTAGAAAAACAATCTCATCTAAAGTATAAAATTACTTTTCGATCCTTAATACATTTTCATACTTCTCCTTTTTTTCAAAACTTTTCCATACCTCCCCTTTTTAAAACCGTGCCCAAGATCAAAGCAAACATTTTCTTTTCTTTCATTTTCCTTCTTTTCTTTATTAAAACCCCTTTGTATATTTTCTTTATTAAAGATAAGCAAAATATTTTTTTCGTATTTTTTCTGAAAATAAGAGAAAAAATAATAAATCTAAACAAACAAAAAAAAATTTAAAGATGAATTGTTTTGATTTTTTTAATTGATCAAAATTATTATTTTTTATTTAAGAAAATGAAATAAAAGGATAATGATAAAAAAACTTGTTTTATATGTTTTTTCCTAACAATTTTTTAATTTTCTTTGAAAGTTAACTAGAAATATTTTTTATCATTTTTTTGATAAATAAATTTTATTTATCCGGAAGAAATTGGGTATTGACAAGTGTTTTGAATAGAGATGATTTAATGCATACCTCGGAGGTATATCGGGTGTTATGGAGTTTGAAAATAACACCATCAACGATAATATGTGCCTGAAGGTTATTACTTGATAGGCTTCCTACTAGAGTAAATCTTGCCAAAAGGGAAATTCTGGTAGGGAATTCGTGTTGTCCACTATGTAGTGAAGGTGTTGAAACTGCCCAACATCTGTTGAGTACCTGTAAGGTGGCACAAAGCGTCTAGGACCAGTGTGAGAGGTGGATTGGGAATGTGTCAATTAGAAATAAAGGTATCTTTATTCACTTTCAGAGCTTCTATCTTATAGGGCAAAGGCAAAGTGTCAATAGAGCGTGAAAAAGGATGTGGGCGGCTATTGTGTCAGAAATATGGAACCATAGAAATAAGGTGGTCTTTAATGGTGGGGTAGTGGGCGATGAAGAGATATATAGTCTAGCACAATTAAAAGGTTGGTTATGGCTATAAGTGAACGAGAAATTCATTTTCATATTCGGATTGATACTTATCTCCACTGAAGTGTCTTAAATCGTTGGAATAGTGTAGTCTAGATCACCTTAGTGTACCCAGAGGAGTATGGTGGGCGAGAGTGGGTAGGATGCATAGGAGTTTGGTTGTTTTGCAAGTTCTCACAGGTTGGAGATGACGGTCTATATCACAAGCGATGAATACGTTTGGAATCCAAGTCATAAGGGGTGAAACTTTGTTGCTTTGTCATGTTAATTTGTGTTGATTTCTATTTGTATATATGCTCTTGCAGTGTTTTTTTTTCTTGTTGTTTTAGTTTATGTGGGTGTGGCATGTGCACTTGCATCCCTTAGTGGTGATAGTTAGGTATCCTGTTTATTATTGTATTTATTTGGGTCTACACTCTTATTTAGGTTTGTGGTATAGTTTGGTCCGTATTTTCTATCCGGTTTGGGTAACACTGTATATGGGTTGGAGTATCCCTAAAGTACTCCTTTTTCTATTCATTTATTTTTGACTGTTAAAAGAAAAAAAATTCAAAGGGAGTTATGAATAATAATAATAGACCAAGTCTCAGATAGAGGACAAATCTTTGATAATTGTGCTTAAAGGCCTCAAAGATAAATAGAGGCTGAATTATCAGTGGAGAAAAGTATGATAGGATAGGGTGTAGTGGGGACCTGGGGTACGTATGCTGTGTTGCTATGTCTTTTGATGTCACTTTAGTGGTTATCTTAGATTCCTAGAAGGTTATTATTCAGGGGGAAACACAATAGAAAGTAGATTAGTGCATTTGCCTCTCTTTTAACAATCTGCACTCTAATTCCTTGACATACGTTTTATTGTGGAAAATAACATCTGGCTTAATGTTGGTTTGTGGAGTCTGAGTTTTAAGCAATACTTGTCTGCACTTAGATTAACAAAAGGATAAATATAGAATGATGTTGTTGTTGTGAAGCATAACATATTATATCGGTCTAGTACTAGTACTAAAAATAGTGTTGATGTCAGCCTAGTGGTATTAGATATTTCTTTGGAAATAAATATGATTTTCTCAGTATATTTATTACCTGAGTTTGGTTTAGTTCCTAGTGTTTGTATTCCTTTTAGTATATTTTAACATGATAGAGAAGAACTATAGAATGTGAATCTAGCTGACTGTTGGAAACCATAATTATACAAAATATACACATGATATATTTTGAATTGGTCAAAAAACTTATACCAAATGAGAGAGCCTAATAATCTATCTGACTAATTTCAAATAATATCTTCTAACGAAAACCTCCCACAAATTAAAAATTGATTGGGTATACACAATCACAAATTATTTATCATTCTTAAACTTTAATAGGCATAACAATCACAAATTATTTATAATTCTTAAACTTGAATAAGCATGGGCTACAGGTCCGAATAACAATTCTAATATCTTTGCTTTAATTCCGAAAGTTCATAATGCTGATAGAATTCAAGATTTTAGATCTACTGCTTTTGGCTAACTTTCCTTTTAAGATTATTTGTAAAATTTTTGTTGCTGATATCGCTTCTAGAATTGTTTCTAAAAATTAAAATGACTTTATTAAAGGGAGAAATACAAAGGATTGCATTGTTTTAGCTTCTAAGACTATGAACACGCGTAATAAAAAAGCGAGAGGAAAGAATGTTGCTCTAAAATTTGATATTAGGAAAGATTTGGATATCCTGGATTGGAACTATTTGATTAATTTGTTTAAGGCCTTTGGTTTTAACATGAGATTTTGCAATTGTATCACTTTTATTTTGAATCCTCTGAAGCTTTCTTATGATAGTTTAGCTGGTTACTTCAATTGTTCTAGAGTGATGCAAGGTTCTCTCCTTCGTTGTTTTGTATAGCAAAAGATCCAAAAGGTATATATTTTCCATCTGATTTGCTTTATACTGATGATGTTCTTGTGTTTTGTAGAGGGAATAAGAAACTCATACCAATTTGATGAAAATTCTAGAGGACTATGGTCTCATCTCAAATCAGAAACGTGGAAAGAGTACTTTTTATAGAGATATTGGAACTTCTGGTCGAATTCAATACAACAAGTAGTTGGTTTTAGAAGAGGTGAAATGCTTTTCATTCATCTGGGGTTGCTCTCTTCAAAGAGCTCCTAAATCTGCGGTTTTTAGTAGTGCCATGTACAAGGTCAAATTTCAGCTTCAGTCTTGGAAGGGAAAATGCAAAGCCTTATGGGGAGAGTCCATAACAAGGATATGCAATCGGGAGAAAGAGTATTGAAAACTCATAAAAATGATCAACAGAGACTTGTTTTATTATTATAGCAAATGACGTATATATATACAATGTTAACAGAGTGTAACAGAATGAAAAATATACAGCTCAGCAAAATAGAAAATATAACAGAGAAACCGATCACTGTTAAGAGCCCCCCTCTAGGAATGAATATTAAGCAGTTCTAGCTTGGAACAGAATCCATGAAAAATAACAAGAGTCATGGCCTTTGTGTAAATATCTACAAGCTGGAGAGAAGAATCAACATGTAACAACTTAAGAAAATCATCTTTCACCTTGTCACGAACAATGTGACAATCTATTTCAATGTGTTTAGTGCGTTCGTGGAAAACTTGGTTGGATGCAATTTGCAAAGCAGACTGATTATCACAGTATAAAAGGGCAGGACGTATGAAAGGAACGCGTAAATCTTCCAAAAGATAAGTAACCCATTGAAGTTCACAAGTCGTAGATGCTAGAGCTCTATATTCGGCTTCGGAAGAACTCTCAGAAACTGTAGCTTGTTTCTTGGAACACTAAGAAATTAATGACAAACCAAGATAGATTGAAAAACCAGTAACAGATCGGCGAGAATCAATGCACCCAGCCCAATTTGAGTCACTAAAAGCCTTGAGGTGTAAAGAACTATTAGCTGACAGGAAAATACCCGAACCTGGAGTGCCTTTCAAATATCGAAGAACACGAAAAGCAACTTGATGATGAGTTGTGGTAGGGACTGAAACAAATTGATTCAAGTGTTGAACTACAAAGGCAATATCAGGACGTATGGTGGTCAGGTAGATAAGGCGGCCAATTAATCTTCGATAAACCGAAAGATCAGTAAGAGGAGTCCCAGAGGTTGAATGAAGACGAGTATGATAATCCATAAGGGTAGAAGCTGGACGTGATGCAAGCATGTCATTGTCAGAAAGAAGATCAAGAACATATTTCCATTAACATAAATGAATGCCAGATATAAAGCGAGCCACCTCAAGCCCAAGAAAAAATTTCAGATCACCCAAATTCTTTATCTTAAAAGTATTATCTAGAAGAGTTATTATACGAGAGATTTCATGAATATCATTACCGGCAAGAACAACATCATCAACGTATACAAGAAGAGCAGTGATTGTATTCGTTGAAAACTTGAGAAAAAGAGAGTGATCAAAAGTTGATTGTGTATACCCATGAGATATAAGGAAAGAATAAATCTTATCATATCATTGGTGGCTAGCTTGCTTAAGTCCATAAAGAGAACACTGTAAACGACAAACTTGGCCGGGTTTGGAAACATGCAAATCAGGTGGTGGCTGCATATAAAGTTCTTCAAGAAGCTCACAATTCAAGAATGCATTGTTGACATCCAGTTGCTTAAGGTGCCATTTATTAATTGCAACAAGAGCAAGAATCAACTGAACAGTAGTTAACTTGGCAACGAGAGAAAATGTATCAAGAAAATCAACACCCTCCTGTTGAGTACACCCCTTCGCAACTAAACGAGCTTTGTAACACTCAATAGAACCATCAGCATTGTATTTAATTTTGTAAACCCAGCGGCAATCGATTACAATTTTATCAGAAGGAAGATCTGTAAGAAACCAAGTATTATTCGTTTCAAGTGCAGTAATCTCATCTTGCATAGCCTTATATCAGACTTAGACGCTTCAGCATAAGACTTAGGTTTAGAAGAAGATGAAATAGAAAATATGAAATTTTTAAAAAAGAAGAAAGGTGATTATAAGACAGAAAATGATGAAGAGGATACTGAATACCGTTAGAGAAAGTGGTACGAGTTGACATAAATGCAGTATGAAAATCTTTGAGATATGTAGGAGGATGACGTGTGTGAATAGGACGACTAGGAATGGGTAGGTTGGAAATAGGTGTAGAAGTGGGAGAGGGAACAACTAGAACAATGGGAGGAGGAGAGTTGGTAACAACAGGATCGAAAGAAGCCGGGTTCGTAGGTGAAAAAGAAGTAAAAATAGGCAATGATGGATCTAAGGACACTGTTGGGTGAGGATTAGGTAAGTAAGGAAATTGGTCTTCATAAAAGACAACATTATGAGATACTGTTAGTTCACGACTGTGCAAATTAAAAACTAAGTAACCTTTAGTATGATTTTTAAAACCAAGAAAAACAGATAGATGAGCCCATGAAGCAAGTTTAGAGCGGTGTGCAGTGATAATACTAATATAACACAAACAACCAAACACACGAAGATTAATATCATAAGGATGAGAATGAAGCATTTCATATGGAGATTTATTATGCAGAAAAGGTGTGGGGATGCAATTTATAAGAAGAGTAGCATGCAAAAGAGCAAAAGACCAAAAGCTTAAAGTCAATGATGACTGAAACAACAATGCACGAGTAACATTGAGAAGATGCATCTTTCAACGATACCATTTTGTTGAGGAGTTTCAATGCAAGTGGTTTGATGAATAATTCCTTTTGAAGAAAAATATTGAGACATTAAGAATTCAACTCCATTATTAGTTCATATTGTTTTAACAGATGTAGAAAATTGATTTTCAATTTCAGCAATGAAATTAGTTATGTGAGAGCGAGTTTTAGCCTTATAAACCATGAGAAAAACCCAAGTATATCGCATGTTGTCATCTATAATGGTTAAAAAATATTTATGTCCATTCATAGAAGTAGCAGAACACAGTCCCCAAATATCCATATGTAAAAGTTCAAAAGGTTTAGAAGCATGAGAATGACTTAATGAAAAGGAAAGTTTTCGTTGTTTAGCTAAATGACATGTGTTACATATAAAAGTACTATCACTGGACAAATATGAATAACATTGCTTCATGATAAGCATACGTTGATGAGAAGGATGACCCAAACGAAAATGCCATAAACCAATTGGCAACTTATTACATTGAGGCTAGGCTATAGCAGATTGTATAAAATGGCTAACAATAGGTTGAAGGACAAGTGTGTAAAGACCAGCATGAACATCAACTGTACCAATCTTCCTCTTGGTTTTCAAGTCCTGAATAATACATGAAGAATGTGAGAAAATTAATTCACATTTAAGAGAGGAAACTAATTTGGAAACAGAAATAAGATCGAAATTGAAATTAGGAATGTAAAGAACATCAACAAGAAAAAGAGACTCAGAGAATTTTACAACACCAGAATGAGTGGTTGTAACGTGTTGACCATTTGGAAGTTTGACAACCATAGGACTTATTGAAATATAAGAAGAAAAATTATGTAATGAAGACGAAACATGATCTGTAGCTCCTGAATCTAATATCCAAGGAACATAAGAGTTTTTGATAGAACAAATCAAAGAATTACCACATATACCTGTAGTAGTAGAAGAGGACATTGAACCAATTTGATTAACACAAGAAGTAGAAGGTGCTGAAGTGTCATTGTTTGGTTGTTGTATTAAGGCCAACAAGGCTTGAAGCTGGGGAGAGAAACGAAGATCTTGATTTTTAGGTGCCTGTTGTTGATAATTTTTCGTGACTCTACCATTACCTGTCACTGTGCTATTAAAAATATTGTTTTTGTTATTGGAGAATTTGTGTCCAGGTGGAAATCCGTGCTTTCTATAGCAAACTTCAACAGTATGGCCAATCCTACCATAATGTGTACAAACTTTTCCATCATGATTAGTGATAGATTTTGAAACTTTAATATCAGTACTGGAAGGAAATCCATGTATTCTGTAGCAACTAGCTTTAGTTTGACCTGGACGTCCACAATGAGTACAAGAACTAGTGTTTACAAAATTAATCAATGTCTCTTTTGTATCAGAATTAACATTTCCAAGTAATTGACATTCTTGTTGAACTACATATGAAAAAATTTTAGAAATAAGAGGTAAAGGATCCATAAGCAGAACATGTGACTGAACGTTGCTATATTGATCATTTAAACCACGTAAAAATTGCATAGCTCGTTGAGCAATAATAGAAGAAACCTTACATGAGCACTTGATAGAGCAGGTGCAATTTGGATCTGGACGAAAATTCTCAAGTTCATCCCAAACAACCCTTGGTTTGGTGAAAAATTCAGTAACAGTAAGTTCACCTTGTTGCATTGAAGAAGCTTCAAACTTAAGATCAGAAACACGAAGAAGATCGCCTTGCGAGTATCGTGACTTTAAATATTTTCAAATTTTATCAGCACGATCCATCCTAAAAATACTATGACGAATAGGAATAGAAATTGAATGAACGAGCCAAGAAACCACCATATTGTTATAGCGTCGCCAAGAATTGAACAAAGGATCAGAAGGAGAAAGTTCTGGTGCAGTTCCATCAATAAATTCTACTTTGTTCTTAGCACTAAGAGCAGTTAACATTGAACGACTCCAAGAATGGTAATTATTCGCATCAAGTAAAGGAGACACAAGAGGAATAGCAGGATTCTCACTCGGATGAAGATACAGGTGACTATGAACGCCAGGTGTTTGATCTTCATTATTCATGATGACAGAGAGGAAGACGCAGCAGAGCTCTCTAGAAGAAGAGCTCTGATACCATAAAAAGGATATGCAATCGGGAGAAAGAGTATTAAAAACTCATAAAAATGATCAGCAGAGGCTTGCTTTATTATTACAGCAAATGACGTATATATATACAATGTTAACAGAGTGTAACAGAATGAAAAATATACAACTCCAGCAAAACATAAAATATAACAGAGAAACCAATTACTATTAAGAGTTCAATTGGTGAACTCGGTGGTTAGTAGCACTTCGAATTACTATTACATGGTCTACCCATTGAGAGATGGTTGAGAAACTTTGTTTGTTTATTTGAATGGGTGATGTGGATAAAAGGAAGTTTTTTCACAGTTACCTGGGTCTAGGTTTGTTCTCTTAGGAAGAGGGTGGGCTTGGTGCGTTACATATCACATAGGAGAGGCAATTTCTTTCTGCAGCTCCACATTTGCTTCCTGCATCCAATTATATTTTTAAAATATCAGTGCAGCCCTTTACGGTTTAAAAATAGTTTTTAGAACTAGAACTTTGAAATAAATTTTGTAGTTGTAAAAATCAATTCTAGAATACTATTTTCAAAAGTTCAATGTGAGTTTCAGAATATCTTTTTTGAAAATATATTTCAGAAATTCCATTTTGGAAATATATTCCGGTTGCTAACCGTTTTTATATTAATTCAGAGAAACAGTTTTATCCTTTCATTTCATTGATGAGATGTAGGAAGTAATTGATGAGGTCTAAGAAGCAACTATCGAGAGGGGAACAAGGTTGCAATGCTGAGGCTAACTTGAAATAGGTTTATCAATATTTGGGCAGCCGATGGTTAGATATTCATCCATTTATCCAGGGATTTGGGCTTGGCTTTCACATGCACACAATGATGCAAAAATGGATAATTGGTAATGGTATAAGCATCAAGTTCTAAAGGTGCTGCGATGAATCTCAAGGTAAAGTTTCAAATCTTCCATCGAAGGTGGGAATGAAGCTCCAAGTTTTGTTAGGGATGCTAGGAATGTGGAGTGGTGTACTACTGATTCAAAAATGCCAAAAATCCTTTGGTTATTTGGATAAAGGAGGGATGGTAAACTAATGCTCAAATGTGTTAAGAGATATATTCGAGCAACTCAACAAGCTAAACCTTTGGCTAAACTTATATGGGAACCTTGTATAACTCCATCTAGAATCGTTATTTTATTTTAGTTAAAGTTGGAATGAACTAATTCTCTAGGTGATCTCTTTCCTTACTCAATTCTTTTTAAGAAGATTTTTGGTCGAGAAGGTTTTAATAAGACACGGATAAAATCATTTCTTATTAAGTATTTAAGTTTTGCAATTATATTCACTCCAGAAAGTTTTATTTTGATCTATGTCAATATGTATATTAGTATAGACAAATCATGTTGATCCCTCTCAAATTTAAAGGAATCGGTAAAGGAAGCTTTGCAACCAAATCACCTCTCTCGATTACTTTAACATGAAATTTAAAAGGAATTGGCTAAGGAAGTTTCACAATCAAGTTATACATTGGCTAAGGAAAATGAAAACGACCCCTCCCATTTACCTTAAAACATTAAAAAGAATTGATTAAGTTTCGCAAACAAGCTAACCCTCTCGATTGCCTTAAAAAAAGAATTTACCAAAAAAAAAACCGTAAAAAGCGATATATACTCCTCAACAAATTTACTTAAGCAAAAAAGAAAGGACACTAAATTATCGAAGTAAAAATATATTGTCATTGATAGAGTTGATCCTAACAATTACTTACAAAAAAAATGATAAGACCATTTACAAAAGGTCATACAAAAAATACATTGAAAAAACCGTATCATTCGACTTGCCCTCCAGCAATCCTAGCCTCGACCCCCTTTTCAATAGAAATATCTAGTAGTATCTTCACTAGAAAGAATGTCTTCAACTGGTATATGTTGCCACTAAGCATCATTGTTGATATCAAACCACCCCTTTGTCGTCGAAACCAACCCTCATTCTTCGAAACTTGCTTCAAGACTTACATGAAGTTGGGAGATGTTTGAGCCATTATGCTTGGAAAAAAAAATCACTCAACAAGGGTAACACTGACCACGAATTCAAATAAAACCAAAAAGGAAATATACCAATCATATCCGCCTATCATTTAGGGGGAATGTAAACAGAAAGTATTTTCCAGGTGGGTAATCTTTTGAAAAAAAAAAACCTAAAACTTTAAATACCTTTTTTATCCTTAGAGGTCGTCATAAACTTCGGCTAACTATGATACTGAACAGGATTCTACGTCTAATAAAATGGAAACTTAGGTTTGTCCTTGTTAAAGAAATGTTTTCAACTTAAAGGGATCAACTACAACCTTAAGAAATCCACCCTTGAAGTTTGTGTAAGATGAAGTAGAAGGAGCAAACGAACATGTGCCCAATTGACCTACGATACCCAACATATCGAGGTGGTTGACCAAACACTATAATAGTGAAGGAAAACTTGAGGAGAGAGACATAAACCGAACATCTCAAATATCAATTGAAAGGCTTGTAACGAGATCCATGACTCCAGATGTAAGTAGGAGTGAAGTTAAGGATTCGCAAGATACCCATGGTAAACTAGTCGAAAGGAAGTTAGACACGGGTATCTAAGAACAAGCTGATAAGTACCAATTTTGAGTGTTTTTATACATGAGAAATATTGAGTACTTGTGAGTTTAAGTTTTATTTAAAATAGTAATTACTCCCAATTTTAGAGTTTTTAGATTTAAATTTATGTTTTGAGTCATAAGTTAAAAGAAATCATTTAATCTCAATTATTGTGAAGTTTCATGTATAAAAGAACGAAGAAAATGATAGATTGGAAGATTCATGAAGAAAAAAAAATAAAAAGTTTAAAATACAAAAAAACCCAAGAGAAAAGTTACTTAACCTAGGCCTAAAACCAAGTTTAAAAGGAGACTTTTAGGGTTTTGTGAAGCATCAAGACCTAGAGGACGGAGACAGACGACTAGAATCAATATTCTCTTCTTCTCTTGCAATCTTCCTTTCATTGGTTTTTAATGGCTACCATGAGTAGCTAAATTCTTCATCTTTGGGGTTGAATGTAATCTTTTGAACTCATTCGTATTTTAGTGATTTTTATATATAATATTCAGTTTCTACTCAATTGGTATTTTCATCTTATGCTTAATGCTAGATTTTATCTGATCAATAAAGTCTTGATTTTTATTCTTGAATTTAACTGGGAAGTACTTTTAAGTTTCTGACCTACATCAAAATACTCAATATATTGGAATACTAGGGATAGGTTTTCATATGTTGATTGCTTATAACATCTATTCTTAATACTGGGTAATTTATTAAATAGCTGAGGGATCAGTGTTTACGAAATGTTCTTATGAATTTCATATCGGAGGAATCGGTGTGAATGATTTTTATATGTGCATCAATTGTGAGTAGTTACGGATATTGTATGTTTTTATCAAATCCAAAATATAAATGAGGGAGATAGATGGAGTTCAATCCCTGAGTCTTTCTAGATCTTGAAAACTTCTTTTTATAATCACTACTTATTCTTTAATTGTCTTTATTGTTTATCAATTCAAATTATAATCAAATCATCTTGAAACTTTTATTTGCTTAGTGAGTCATGAATTTGAGATTTAATGACAAAACTGTTTTCTATGGGATCGACATCCTTATTTTATAAATTTATATTACTTTTGACTCGGTACACTTGCTGAAAAAGGTCAACACAAGCAACTATAACTTTAAAAGGACAGGCTACCCTATCGGCTATGACATACATTGTTAATGATGACACATCACTCAAGAAAAACTATACCAATTTTGACACCCCCTTTGAACATAGGGATCGACATCCTTACTTTATAAATTTATATTACTTTTGACTCGGTACACTTGCCGAAAAAGGTCAACACAAGCAACTATAACTTTAAAAGGAGAAGCTACCCTATCGGCCATAACATACATTGTCAATGTTGACACATCACTCAAGAAAAACTATACCAACTTTGACACCCCCTTTGAGCATTAGGACACTCGTGGTGTAAGACTTTATCATCGATGACCATTAATATTTTAAAAAATATTACCCACTCATAGGAAGATCACTTTTACCCTGCTTAGTAGCCAAATTCTCGATTCTATCGATAACATCTACCCAACACTCCCTCACCATAGAGCCTGAACTCTCCCCACAGTAGCTACAAATTGACCAAAGTCTCCAAAGGAGCACCCACCCAAAGATGCCAAGACACTTAAGGAGAAAGACATCAGTAACTTGAGTGTACACGAATTCTCTACACTTAGTCACTCCTCGAATCAATATAAAACGTTAGTGGTTCTATTATTAAGATACACATGATGAAACGAAGGAACCCAATCAACCTATCTCATCATCTCCCAATTTGTTGGATCCCTTTACAATAATAGTCAATCACATTATGCATGAATACCAAAACAAGACAAGTTAAAATTTTAATCCTTATTTAGAACTCTTCAACGTGTCACATCGCACCCTAGGATTAGATGAGATGATCGAGAAATGATCGAGAATATCTTAGTTGTATTAAAAAAATAATAAAATTTTCTTTAAAAAATAATTAGACTTTTAAGATCAAACCTATCTAGCTTCAGATACTATTGTATGGTACATAACCGAGACCACGGACCGAAATCATATATTGTAACACCATCCTAAAATTATAATAATTCAAATCCATTTTAAATCACTTACCTCCCTAAATTAATTAACACTATTAGGTGAAAAAGTATGTTTTTAACTACATTTGATACTCTACTGCCATAGTAACAAAAATGCTTGTATATGTACTCCCATGCCAATCGAAATTAAAGAAAAAAAAAACTAACATTAATTATTTTTATTTCCTACGGTTATAAAAAAAGAAAACACGCAAAATAAAAACCTTGCTTATTTCGATACAACTGTCTAATGAATGTATTGGTGGGATTACAACCCTCGTCTTAAACTTGAGGATTTTCGTGAGAATAAACTTATATATATATATATATATATATATATATATATATATATATATATATATATATATATATATATATGTGTGTGTGTGTGTGTGTGTGTGTAGGAAATAGATACTAACCAAGATGTCAGGGTAATCTTGGATTTTAGTTAGTATAATGTTGCATGTGCATTCACTATTTATTTTAACAAAATCGTTAAATCATTTTAATATATTATTAAATTAATATAACGAACCAGACAACGGAACCTAAATTTAATCTTGTTAAATACATAACCTTAAAAAGATTTACCTATACAATTTTGGCACGGAAAGAGATAAGGTTAATTTCTTTCCTACCTGGTTTCTGACCTTAATTATTATCAATTTTGTTGTTATAAAAGCATTTACCATTTACAGGTGTCATACCTTAACGGGAGAGTCTATGCATGAGGCATCGCAACCACGGATAAAAATGGGAGGTGCAATACGGTACTAACTACCTATTTCGTGTCAAATATAAACAAACATGTTTGGTGTTGTTACTTGTACTCGTTGGATATTAATCAAAAAGTATTCATGAAAAATAATTCATAAAATTTTTTATAATGTGAGTACCCGACCAACGAATACTTTTTATTTTATTTTTTAGTTATAAATAATTTTTAAAGCAATTCTTTAAATTTAAATTTTGATAGAACATTAATTTAAAAATGTAATTTATATAAAATTGCATAATCAAATATTAATGCAAATAAATATAATGTTTTTTAAAATTAAAATTTAATTAGGTTGAATCAAAGAGTCCAATTTAGGAAAATCATCTTTTAAAAAGACTTCAAATTCTTATATTTAAATAAAAATATATATAACTTAATTTTAAGTAATTTTTCAATAGTAAATATTTTTTATATTAATAATTTTATTTTATTTATTTAATCATTTAAAAAATATATAAATGAAAAGGTGAATATTCACATATTAGATACATGATATCTGTATAATAATTAAATATATATATATATAGTGTAACTATTCATTATATATATTCATTTAGTTTCTATCAAAGATTCTATTTTGAAAATATTTATGAATATGAAACTTTTTTTAATCCTTAATCTCAACATATAAATATTTTAAATTTTGATATATAGAATTTTATAAGATCTGGTACATTTTTCATAATTGGATAGGATATTTCTTCCAACCGCATGATTAAATGATCATGGAAAAATGTTATTCACCTCAATTTTGGGTGAATTAGTGTGTGTGTGTGTATATATATATATAATTATTCAAAATTAAATGTGAGTGGAAGGAGACAATATTGGCATAATTGATTTTGAAAGAAATGGTAGTATGCTTGGTGAACTATCAATTTAAGTTATACGATTGTGGGTTGCGGTAGGTTAAAAGCAATTCTGTTTAGCTTCCATATTTTAGGCTAAAAACCAAACGTACATTTAATTTTGTAAACTTGACTTTTATTAAATTAATTTTTCACTAAAATAATTTATTCTTAGAGTTTATTTACTAGCGTAAGTCAAGAGTATAATGCAATATTTTTTTTTTATCCAACACAAGGATTAATTTTAAAGAAATCAACTAAAAATCTCCTTTACACGAATTCAGTTTATTATAATTCATATAAAATCACTTTATAGGTATACAATATTCAACGCAAATCCAACCACTAAACCCGCACGTTTTTCTATGCTATCCGTAACTTTGAAATAAATATTTTACATTGGATGTTATTACTTAAAAAACTGCAGAAATGATAACAAAAATTAGAGTAAATTATTTTACTTTCTCAAAATTTAAATTATTAAAACATTTACAAATAAAGTTACAATAAAATTTTAAAAATAGTTTACTACAATAAAATCCATAAAAATTAAATTAAATTATCATATTATCACACTTGCAATATAGATGATGTTAAGTATGTAAATTACTCAGCATACAAAGACATGTTATATATGTAAATTCAGATAAGTTGAGTATTCCTTCTACGACCAAAAATAACATATCAATAACATAACGTTTTCCCTATTCCAAAGCAATTTATAAGGAAATTATGTTATAAATTTTATCATGAAATTTATTAAAATTCATTTTTAACAAGTTACAGAAACTCATGAAAAGAAGCTAAAAAGAGTTTAGGAGAGTCCTAGTAGGTTACGCTCTCTACAAACTCTTTTGTTACACATTACTGATATATATGATTAACATAAATAACACACGATGATACAATAAAGTAAAACATATCCAATTTTAGTTTTCCTTCATATAGCTTCAACTGTGATGCTATATTCTCATGACTTCCACGTAGGATTTTCCATAAAGTTTTCGGGAAAAGAAACCCTTGAAATAGTCCTTCACTCCTATGCTTCTGAATAGTGGTGGTGTTTGTTCACTGATCAAGCTTGATGCAGGGCCCACCATAGCATCTTCATTTGGACTATAGAATGTTGCAATTGAGAGTCTTTCCTTTTCTGCATTTACTATTGCTCGATGCTCAATGCTTTTGTAAATTCCGTTCGTTGTAATCTATCGTTCAAAACATGCAAAATAGTGCAAAATCAAGTGAGTTTGGCATTCATGATATGTTAGTACACTGTATGGTCCCTCTTCAGTCCAATCATGTCTCAAAGACACTGCCACAGCACTGTTGAAGAAAAAAAAGTCTTTGTGTCTCTCTTGTTTAAAACCTTAAGATCGTTATTAAAATAAAAATTGAGAGAGAATAATATTTAGAATGTTAAATAATAAAGGAAAAAGATAGGTAATATAAGGAAATTAAAAATGCTTTTAACATGAATGAAATACTAACTTTTTTAAATCTATAACTGTAACCTTAAATATCCACAAAGGAAACAGAAACTTGTCTCCATAATATATATGTCCTGAGTGATAAAGACAAAAATCTTCTTAAACCAATTGATATGTATTACGTTGTAAGATACGAAATGATATTAATTAATTAATTAATTAATATTACCTCTAATATGTCCCCAACATTTACTATGAATGCATTTGGCAAGGGTTTAACTGGGACCCAGAAGCTATCTTTTCTTATCTGCAACCCTTCTACTTCATTGACTTGTAGAAGAATAGTAAGTCCAATAGTGAGGCCAATAACCTTATCTGGTTCAGGGCATGGAGGGTAGTAATTCATCCTCATCAGCTGTATTCCATCTTCAAACAATTCCTTTATTTCCTTTTCTTCAATCTTCAAAGCTTTTCCCATATGACCAATAATAAGCAAGGCCAGATCTTTCATTTCCTGAGAGTAAACTTCTAGAGTGTCTCTGCATGACAAAGAAACATGCAAACTCTTTGAGATATCATATGATACGAAAACACAGAAATTAGAGTGAGAGAGAGAACCTGAAAGGAAGAGGGAGCTTTGGAAACAAGTGGGGCATTCTTAAGTGTTTTGGAAGGGTTGTCATGTAATAAAGGTCAGCCCAATCAAGTTCTTGATCTTCACTCATAACAAATGCTTGTCCAAAACCTTCCATATGCTGTGAACTTTGCCAGAACTTTTTCTTCTCCGACATAGGAAGGTTGAAAAATTCTTGAATTTCCAACTTTACTTTCTCCACCAAGGAAATGCTAACCCCATGATTTACCAGCTAAACAAGTAATAAATTACATTAATTAATAAATGAAAATTATATATATATATATATATATATAT
>Ga0099824_1005023_pt1 | contig 18814 bp, 10 predicted proteins | sample SiratrowhiteBW_FD_76837 | JGI IMG/M metagenome (GOLD analysis project Ga0099824, IMG submission 76837) | Root nodule microbial communities of legume samples collected from California, USA - Siratro white BW | ecosystem: Host-associated > Plants > Roots > Nodule | place: USA: California... | reverse complement strand
TTATAATAAAAATAATATATTTTTTTTTTTTTTTAATAAAATTTTTTATATATATATATATATATATATATATATATATATATATATATATATATATATATATATATATATCACATTTGACTCATAAGAATTCTAGCCTGTAATGCTAAAGATAATTGTGTGTTTTCAATTTATTAAGAAAAAGGAAGTTTTTAGTTCATATATTTAGAATTAATTATCAATTAATAATATGGCGTGTATGCAAAAGATATAAATTTATGTAGAACTTCTTTTTCCATATATATATATATATATATATATATATATAAACATACATGCATCAAGTGAATAAGTATTAAAAAAATATATCTAAAACTTATATCATTTAATATATGATTTGACATAAATTTTGGATGTTTTTTAAAAAATTTAATTAGTTTGACTTCAAACCAAAACTTGAAGTTTAAAAAATAATATAATCCAAATTAAATATCATATAAACAAAAAATTTTAATAAAAAACTATTATATCAAATTTTAACCTCAATTTTATGAACAAGAAAATATATTTATATTAAAAAGGAAGGTTGTTTGTTATTATCTTATTTGTTAGATATCATGTTGAGACAATGAAGATTGATTATTGAAAACCTAAAATATTCGGCTCACCTCGGTTCAAGTATTAGTAATACACACTCAAATTAAGTTTATAAATTTAACCATTCAATTAAAATATTTTATTAAATAAATTAAATTAGACAATTCAATATTTAATACAAATGATTAATGTTTAATTATTTGTACTAAATCTCAAAGAGAAACTAAAATTCTCTCACTTTGTACATGAATGAAACATTTAATTTAAATAAAATTAGTATAATAACAACAAAAAGTATTACCAAAACATATTATTATGCATCTTACTTTTATAGGCAATCTTACATTTTTTTCCTATAATTTTCTTACAATATATTTTATAAATTTTCTACAATTTAATGTCTAAAAATTAAATAATTAGTTACTCTTAAAGATTAAAGTAATTGATTAATTAGTTCCTATAATTTTATAATTTTAATTTTAAACATCTAATAATCCACCATTTGTGTTAACTAAATTTAAAAATTAAATTCAATATTTCAAATTTAAACACCGAAATAGCATAATTTCAATATCAAAGTAACTAACAATAGACATTCATATCATAATTGAGATCTAATAATGATATCAATTTAAAAAAAATAAAATTGGAAGCTTAAACCACTAACCTTAACGAACGATGTTAATCATAATCTAATCAGGTAGAAATATCCACCACTCCAAACTGGTTAAAAGGATGGAAGATAAATAATTGTAAAAACATTTATCAAGAATATTTTATTAATAAAAACAAAAATCAATAATTCAAAAACGATCATATCATACCAATCTTAACCATAGAAAATGTGAACCAAGACGATTTTCATATATTAAAAAAAAACACAAATATGTTCATGAATAAAAGGTTATAAATATCTTTCTACTTTATTGAGAAATCGATATAGAAAAAACCAATATCAATGTACCTTTATAAAAACATTTTACATCCACTACCAAATAACTTATGGTAAAAGTACATTTAATACCAATTATTTTTATAACTTTTACAAAAGAAATTGCTTTTAAATAAGAAAAGTATGTAATAATAAAAATCATATTTTTAAAACACAATTTCTTTTAAAAGAGACTAAATATTTATCTTAAACTAGACTTCTAAATTAAAAAATAATAAACAAAAATAGATGTAAAATAATTTAAAAAAAAAAGTAAAATGTTTTTTTTATTATTTTAATATAAAAATTCAGTGTCATTTTAAAACTAATAAACAATAAAAGTGTATTTTAAAACACATCTTATTAATTAAAAATCAAAGCATCTTTCAACATACAACTTATTTGTATCAAAAATTTCTTTTAAATTTTATTTGAATTTTTAAGTAATGGGTGATAAAGAAATTTTTTTTAAGTGTGACAACCCTCAAAATCAAGACTTCAACTTGGACTGCAAGAACACGTGTTACGGTGAAATCTTGATAATGATGTTAAAGTTAGACGAAGTTCTGGAACGTAAGCCTTTTTCTATGCTTTAACATATAACTCTGAAAGTACCAAAGACAAAGCTAAAGAAACAAGGAAAAAAGGATGTGAAAATGCAAAGAGAAAAATATGTACATACAACAAGGGTGGAATCAATGTAATAATTTCTATGCTTTTTCTTTTCCACTGTCCTTGCCATACATAGCATTTCTTTTACATATATTAATTCAAATCTATGACTAATAAACTTTGACAAATCCCTTGTACTTTTTGGACTTAGGCTAGTGGATATCATCAAATAAAATCTCCTATATTTGTTTAAATAGAGATCTTTTTGTTTAGCCTGTTTCTCCTTCCTTTTCAGATTATGAATCCAGAAATTGTTGAACATCCTAATTATTGGCCCAATCTCATGGCTTTCACTAGTCACAAAGTGACAAAAAGAATAGTTATGGCCATTGGATGAGGAATCAAGTGTAGAAAAAAAGAAAAACTATATTTTTAACCACATTAAAATATAAGGGATGCAGTTCCGAAAACTGTGTTTGTATTTGTTGTGTTTTTACCTAGTTTAAAAGAGAGAAAAAGGGAGAAAATGCTAAACCTACTCCCCATTTTGATATATACGAACAGAAAAAAATGATATAAAAAAATATAAGAAAAAAGTATGATAAATAATACAATAAAAATATAAAAATGAAAGCTATATAAAATAATATGAGTCTTATTTTATTTTTTTAATTTTATTATGTCACATCCTTTATAATATATTTTTATAGATTTTATTTCAATACCAAAGTTCTATAATACTTTCATTTCTATAATTTTTTATTTACACTACATAAGAATTATATTATGACTTTTCTTTTCTCGGATCTTACGATTTGACATTATTTTGTAAAATTCTTTTATACCAAGATAAAAAGTATTATAAAGTTCATATTTTATAATTTTATTATTTATACTTTAATTCAACTACAACTTTTGTAAGAAAATAACTTTTTTTATTTATATAACCAAAAAGTTTATCTAATGAAATATCTTATATTTAAAACATTCTTTTAAATTTATTATATTTATATACTTCAACGTACATTTTCATGAAATTTTTTATAATACTTCAGAGTTTGAATGTTACCATCATTCTTTATCTGGCGAGGGTGAGACAAGAAAGCTTTAACTATTACATTTGACAAGGTGAAGATGTTGCTCACACTATCTATTATAGTTGTGATTAAATATTTTTATGTGGTTGTTTTCCAGAAATATGAAAATTAAGTTAATATATGTCAAAAGATTTAATTTGAATAAGTGGTTTCCAAAATAATTTTTTATATATTTAGATATATTTTAAGTCCTTATAGATGTTTATATTTGTATTTTTATGGAATATTTTGTTATTCTTAATTCACCTACATTTCTCTAACGCCTCTTTGTTCGGGGGGCAATTTTTTTTCCTTAGGGTACAGAATTTTTATTTTTTTTTATAAAAATAGATAAGTCATGACACAGAAGAAATCGTATGTGATGGTAATACGACTTTAGTCAAACATAAAACTAAAAAAAATATAATTAAAGTTGTGTTATGTTAGTACGATTTCAGTTTAAAGAAATAAACTAAAATCGTATCAACATTACACGATGAAAAAATAAATAATTTACATTAAAGTTATGTTACGTTAGCATGACTTTAAGGTAAGAAGTCATTTTTCGGTGACACTACTTATCCATTTTCATAAAAATAATCTTTTTGCACCTTTTTTGTAAAAATGAAAATAAATTACACTTATTTAGTGTTTTTACCATTTGTTTGCCTAGTTAGCTATAATTAATTTAATATTAAAACTAGAAAACATTAATGAAGATATCTAAATTAATAAATAATTTTTTAAATTTAAATAATTAGATTAATATTAAGTATAAAATTAAGTGTTATATTAATTATTTGTATAGATAAAATAATTACATATAATTCATTTTTAACCTGATATTTATTTTTCTTAAATAATCATTTATCTTATTATTATTGGAAGAAAGCAAATAATTATTATTGATAAAAAGTAATTAATGTATTATACAGATATTTTTTTTCATATTAGCTTTGAATTGTGTTAAAATAGAAAATAAAAGAGTAACGATTATTTATAAAAATCGCATATAATTCTTAATAGATTATAATCAATAATTATAAAAAAATTTATTATTTATATCTTTTAAAAATAAAATAATTGTTTGTGATATATTAAATTGTAAATTATCTTACAAAAACTAAAAAGTATAATATCAAGAATAACATATAGAAAATAACGCACACGCATTTAAGTGTATTATAATTATTATTTTTTAAATATTAAAAGAAATTCATCGAATAAAAATTCAAAGTAATATATTTAATTATCTTATGTAATTATCTTATTTAATTAAATAATAAATTTATTACTGAACTCAATTATGTACCTAAAATAATCTAATTATCTTAATTTAAATTATTTGTGTATCATTTTATCTTAATTCATGGTTTTTAATATTAAAATAGCTTTGGTTAATGATAAGAAGTAAAAAAATAAATAAATATTATAAATATAAAACATTCTTTTCAGTAACTAAAATCAAACAGAAACATATTCACATGAAATAAAACATATAAACCTGAAATAAATAGATTGATGAACAAATGATAGAGCTTTACATTGGTTTTCCTCTGAAGAGACTTTTATTTTTGCTTTATATTTAAATAGAATAAAGTTCAAAAGTATGAAATATAATTAAGATTAAGATATGTACAAAAATAAAGTTTGACATTAAGGAATGTGGTGAGTTTAAGGTGGAAATTAAATGAGGTGGATGAGTGAAGGAAAAAGAAAGTAAATGCAATTGATATGAAGGGAAGGGGAAAAGGGAGATGGGATGAGATGAAGCAATGCATCATCATACAGCGACAAGACAGGGAATGCATATGGTGTAAGGTTGCTGTTGGGGAGTGGGTCCCACACCCATGTCTGCAATCACACATCTCATACACCTTACATGTGCTTCTGCTCTTTCCCTTGTCTTATTCTCTCCGCTAACGTCCACGCTACCAACAACACCCTCGCACGTGCATCTCCTGCTCCTACTCTCCAACCTTTCATTCAATGTCTTCGTCAAAGTCAACGCCTTTCACCCAAGCCCACCCCACTCCACTACAAAATACCTTTCGGCCCAAATCCATTCTTTTCTCAACTTTCCTATTGTGCTTTCAATTTTTTCCAATCCAAATCAGAACAACTTGTGTCTGTGATCAAAAATTAGTCCACCAAATAATTTAGCAGATATAATCCTATAATTTAGCATTAATGGCAGTAATAAATAAATTTTAAGTAATCAAGATGTTAGAAGTCTCTTAATAATTAACAAATAGTAAATATAAAAGTATTTGAGACTAGTAAAAGTTTCCGTCGATAAAAATGTACGAGTCTTAACGTTATTTTTCTTGCATTAACCTCTTGGAATTCGTTGTGTTCTAGTGTTTCAACCAGGCAAATGGCAATAATATGAAAGGTCGTGACACCTTCAACTTGTATGACAAAGAAAAAAAGAAAATCATCTTCATTATGGAGCTCTGTTGGAACCTAACTGTCTCAAAATAAACTAGTTTGTTAATAAATGTTAGAGTATGATGAAATTTGTAGTTCCAATGAGAATGTTGACGTCAATTTTATAAAGTTCAAGAGCACAATGAGCAATAACCGTTAAAATATTTACAAATAATGAAGAAAAATATATTAGTGACTTTTAATACTTGACACTTTCTTTAATCTCCGTGTAATATACATGCACCTGTTAGGATATGTTATCACTATTTTCCTTGTTACTTCCTTTTATTTTGTGCCTAATCCTTGTAGAATTAGAAAATTGAATGAAAAAAATTATTATACCTGTCAACTATTATCCTAAACTTATAATCTTGATTTTGAAGTATAATAGGTTTATGGTGATGGGAGAAAGACAAAAATTAATGACAACAATTAATATTATTCTAAACTTATAACTTTCAATTTGAAGTACAAGTGAGTTATAAATGATGGGAGAAAGAAAAAGAATAATGAAAACTTCAAATTTAGAAAATATTTTAAAAGTAAGACAAAGACTTAGAAGTAAGATGGTGAATTATTCAAATACCTGTTTGTATGGAAATGTGTTAAGACTCATAAGATGTAGGATAGCAAATTTTTAAATAACCTATTTACATGGAAAATGATTATGAAGATTCTCATAAAAAAAAGACATAAAATGTACGAGGGGAAAAATTTAAACAACTCATTTACATAAAAAAAAAAAAAAAGTTGTTATAGACTCTATCGATCAATATGTTTCAAATTTTTTAATACCAAAGTGTACTTACTCATTATAATAGTCCACCCTACTTTTATCTTTTATACGAGAAATAATATTCTCAAGAAGGTCAATGCACATCTTATGTTATGATTTGAAAGCTATATATAATGTACATAAAAAGATATCGTATCAATATGAGAAAGCTTTTTTAATTAACTGAACAAATTGATATTGAATTATATAAAAAAAAATTGATTCAAATAGAAATGTTAATGCAAAATTATACTAATTTAGCTTTTAAAAACTTGATTACTTATTATTTTTAAATAAGACTACTAGAATTAAATTAGACTACAATTTATTAAATTGAAATATGATTTTTATGACTGATAATTCAAATAGTTTAAAAGTAATTTAATCAAATTAAATATATTCAAACTATTACGCAGTAGAACATAATTCTTGTAAATATTTTACAATGCTCTTTTGAGTGTACATTGTTATTGAAATGTTATGATGCGATTTGTAATTATATTATGGAACGCACAAATAGTAATTATAGTACAAAAAGATGCTCCCACAAATTAAATAATTGGAGGCAAGCATCATAATCTATTTACTTATTATATTTAATTTGTTTATATGTCATTATTTTATGAACAACTATGTTATTACGCTATCATGTCATAATCCTGGTTAAATGTCTGAAACCAGTTATCAGACCATTGTGTTGCATGCATATCTTAACACATGGCCAATTTGTCGCAAATAAATATGCTTTAATGACATTTGAATCAGAATCCAATATGGATGGAATCCCTCTTAATATTTAATTCATACAAAATGACAATTTAGCTTAATATGAGTGGTCTTTTTCTGAAATGTTGGATTCTTCCTAATATGGATGGCTGATTGATTATCAATAACACTAAGAAGAAAAAAAAAGAACATATATAAACTTTAGAAGAGAAAATAAATTTATTAAAGCTTATAAGTTAAAGAAGCGAATCCGTGATAAGTTTTGGATGAAGAACAATAAATGGTATATTGCTTTTATAAGAGAAAAATCAAGTAGGCTTAATAGTCAGATATTAATTTTATATTACTAATGCCATTAGCCAAATCAAAATAAATAAAAATTTCTATAAGTAAAATCATTATAATTGAAAAGTACGAAACCAAAATCAGAACAAATTTTCAAATACCTTAGTATAAGTTGTATAATATGTATATGGTCTACCTAGATTGTAATACAAACTAACAGTTTCTCTGAAGAAAAGCAATGTTGACATCTAATTGGTGAAAAATCCATCCATTAGTCCCCGCTGAAGCTAATAAAAAATGCTACTGTTAGACCAGTATTTGACCTTTTAAAAACACCTAATAGGAAGTTAACCTTAAGATAAGTTACTAGAACCAAATTTCACTCAATTCAATAGTATTTGATTTTTCTTTATTTCAATTCTCTAACATTGTGTCTAAACTTATTTTTCTTAAGGTTAAATATAAGAAAAAAAATAATTTGAATCCAAGTTAAATATTCTAATATTAAGGCACAGTGAAGCTTGATCACATAAAAAATATCTTATAGTAAGATATTTCGTTATCTTAAGTTTAGGGTTTGGAGAACATGTGTATTATACAAGTTTATCATCCGAGCTTTTGTATCTACAATTATCCCAGGTAAAGAGCTTAACCATTATATCATAGTTAGCAACATATCCATTATTTAGGATATTTTAAATATAGAAGTAGCATTTGTGGTTATAAATTTAATATTTGGATGTTATAAAACATTCCTTTGAAATTTGTTGACATGAAATAAAATTCAAGACTTTAAATCATAAAAATAAAAGTATATTTTTCTATCTTAAAAACGCATCTTTCTACCAGTAATTAAATAAAAAATAATTAAAGTATCTCTATTATAAGATTCTTGGATTATAATAAAAATTATAAGGAGATTTTAAGTCAACCCACAAAAAGTAAATTTAAATCTTATATTATGACTCTTTCCAATGAAAATGACCTTACTTCGATAATAAGATATGTTCCCACTTTTAGCCCAACTGAAAATATCGACTTATGTCTTTTTGACAAAACTGAAACTTAAGTCTTTTACCTAATTAGGCTCAAAGCTTTATGTATTATTAAGTAATTTTATTTGAAAAAAAAAAAAAGAGGTCAAAAGGTCAGGATTGGTTAAGGTTTTCAATTTAAAAAAGATTAATAATTATTTAAGATGTGATAAAAATCCACAATTAGAGTGGTATATTAATTATAGCATAAGAACTCTGTAAGGAATACTGACTTGAAGCAATTGATATTAAGTTGAAAAAAAAATTCAAAATCTCATAACATATATTTCTAATCTTCTTAATGTAATTTTTCCTTGATTACCCGATATGTTATTAGAAATTCTAGAAAATTTCCTTATAACCAATTCTTTATCAATTCGAAATTTCACTCGTGAATTCTTTAAAGATTCCATATGAGCTATAAACAAATCTCACTTATAACCTAAATCTTTAAGATAATTTAGATAGTAGTTTTTGTTTTTACTTTATGTAACTAAAAGTATTTTAATATTTTGTTTGTATTAAAGTTCTTTGTATTAAAGAATGAATTTGAGATGATTTAAGATAAAAGTGTGTTATAAAGTTTGATTGTTCGGATTAAAAAAAAATAGTGAGAGTTGAGTAAAAAATTTATAAAAATTTGTGAGTGATAAGATGTATGTGATTTATAAAATAATTTTTTAATAAATAAAATTATAATTTAAATTAATTTAAAATTAAATATAATTGATTTATTGAGTGAAATTAATGAATTATTATTTTTAATTGATATAATTGTAATATTATAAATTATTTTAAAATAAAAATAAAAATTAAATTATTATTTTTAATAATGTTATTATTTTTATCAAATTATTTTAATCTTGGTTTTATTATTATTATTATTTATTTTTATACTAATATTATTAATATTTTATTTTTTTTAATTATCTTAATTTTATTATTATTTTGTAAATTTATTATTAATATTATTATTTTTATTATTATTTTGTTATATTCATTTATTTTTCTGCTGAAATCGTCGCTCATTTACGAAGAAAGAAGAGATAAATATTTTTTCTTATTTTTTCTAATAAAATAATATTTTATTTGTTGATTTATGTACTTTTTACACCTTTCTCACTGCAAAGTCTTTTCATCGCTGTATCCAAAGGCATCGTAAGAGTGACCTTTAATTAATCTATCCTTTATCATAAAAAAATATATATTTGGATAAAATTCTTGTAAAGAAGACTTTAAATATAAGAAATTTACAAATCTAACGGATTCATCACCTATTTCATATCGTACTTGCATCATAAAAAAAATCTAACAACTTTGTTACCACTTTTTTACTATTTGAAAGAGATTTGAAAGAGATATATTAAGAACTTTTTTTTTTTTTACTATTTGAAAGAGATATATTAAGAAAATTTGTCACATATAAATCATAAACAAATATAAAGAGATATATTAAGAAAAATTGTCACATATAAATCATAAACAAATATGTAAAAAAATTATGATACTACTTTTAATCTAAAAATATTAAAAGTAATTAATATAAAGCTACCAAAAACTTTTTTATTTTAAAAGGTTAAATCTATTTACACATTTCTCAATAAAGATATAATTATCCATATATTAAAATTATATTTTCTATTTTAAAAATGTAAATAAATATTATGTAACTTAAAATAAATGTTCTCACCTCTCGCTGAGTAAATATACCATTTACAATATGTAAGAGTGTTCGTTTAGCAAAAATTATAGTTAATGGTCACTTGATCAATATTATCATATTTTATTGTCACATCTTATATTAACTAATATAAAATAATTTCAGTCTCACTATATTGTTTCTTCAACTAAAATTAAAGATATTATTTTAATTTGAAAATTAAGATAGAATTTATTTATTTTTAATTCTGATTAAATTGAAAAGGTAAATAACACGTTTAAAATTATTAAAAATTAAATAAATGCAAACATATAGTTGTTTAAATCAAATATTCTTTTCAAGATAAAATTTTCCTTTTGAAAATTACTTTTTTAGATCTAAAATTTTATTAATGCCTTGTTTTGGTTGATTAGGAACGAGAAGAGAAATAATGTGATGTATTTGATGGAAATAAAGTAAGAACAAGAAATAATTTTGTAAAATAGTAAAATTTACTTTATTATTCTTTACATATTCTTGTTCAGTTACCTATCTTTATTATCGTGTTTCTTCGAATCAAATCCAGTTATTTAATATTTTAAAAAATATTTTTTTTTGTACTTTTCACTTATTTGTATTATGACAAATTATGAAAATTTTAATTTATCTTTTTTATTTTTGAACTTTTCCTTTTAAAAAAGTTTAGAAAATTTTATATTTAACAAATTTTTAAATAAAATTATATCAAAAGAAAAAATTGTTTGAAAAGATAATTATTAATATAGTAAGAATTAAACTAAATTCTTAATTTAGTTCTTTAATGTTTTATTATATTCAATTTAGTCTTTTATATTTGAAAAAAGTAATATAAATTTTTGTCTTTTTTATTTTATAAAACTCATATAAAGTATCACTTGGAGATCTAATATATCAGTTAAATTGATATTCAAAAATCAACAATTATATGTTGTCACATTAAATATATCATAAAAAAGTACAAAATCTGGTTTAGAAAGAGGGTGTGAATAATTGTACTATTTATAATCTAACTTATTCTCAAGATTAAGGAAAGTCAACTTATCACCATAATAATTTAATTATTTGAAAATATGAGAAACTTTGAACTTCATATTTTTACATATCTTTAAACATCTTTTCCACAGGCTTCTAAGCATCCAATGAACAATCTAGAGAAAAGAAAAAACAAGGCAAAGTAAAGAAGAATCACTCTCTAATTAAACACATTTATAACTAACATAATTAACACATTCAATAGTTACAATAGCCCCTCCTAATCTCAACATATAAAGCAATCTTCACATCTATAAAAGAAGAAAAGTTTCCAATATATTCACCATGACTCCCTCCAAGAATATTATCATAAGCAATAAGACCAAGATGATCATGACAAATATCTTCAGTGTTAATCTTAGCCAATCCAACAAGAGGAAAGCTCCAAAGAACTTTAATGGAGCTAGAAGACTTCTCAAAATGAGTGTTAATACCAAAAAATTTCAACACAAAATAATCATCAATGTTGTTATGCATAAATTTATTAGAGACATTACCTGACTAAGCTTTTGATAGTGTGAATGGTAGAATTCACATAAATACTTTAGTGAAACCTTTCATCCTCCATATCATCCAAGTAAAGAAAGTCACACAAAAAGAGTAAGTTAAATGAAGAATGAAAGACAAATCCTAAAAAAATATGATGCAACCAAGACTATATATGTAAGCAATAGAACATTTAAAGAAAATATGTTAATTTGATTGTTCCTGCTATTGGAAGAAAGTCTTTTGTGCATGAATTTCCAAAGGACAAGAGAATTAATTGGGAGAATGGAGGAAGACCAAATCACCTTTCTCTGATAAAAACAATCTTTATATAAAGAAAATAACTTCTTAATAGATTTATGGGACATGACTATTGAATCTTCATACATCCAATTAAGGATGTCTTCAACTTGAATAATAACCATGTTTTGCAAGTTTTGAATCTCAAGTAAGAAAGAGATAAATTTCAAGAAATTTCATTCCACCATTGACCAACATGAGCAACAAGCTTAATCCTCTCCTCAAAAGAAATACCTACAAGAAAAACACATAATATACCAGTAAAGACCATTTTAGAAATTTATGTGTTTTACAAATCAATAACTCAAAAAGTATTAACTAATAGAATGTCATAATAATCCTTAATGTCAAGCTAAATAGAAGAGGAATGATAAGTAGGAGCAATCTGGTATTTAAAATTAAGAAATTTGAAGTTCAACAACAAAAAAAACCATTAGTATAAGCAAAGTTCCAAGTAAACAAAAGAAGATATGTTTTATTCTCAACCTGAAAATTAATGACTTGAAGACTACCCCAGATTTGGGAGAATAATTTTTTTGAATAATTAACAATGATAATACCTTATAAGAATATCACCCTTTCCAAATGAAGTTTGTAATCTATCTCGTCACCTGTTTAATCAAATTGATAGGCCATTTATAGACTTGAAAGCTATAAAAGATAAAATCAGAAATATAGTATTGACACTTTAAATCTTTTCCATCACACTGAGATATTTTCCTTTTTAAGAAGCCAATTTGGTTCGAACTTTTTTCCATCACACTGAGATATTTTCCTTTTTAAGAAGCCAATTTGGTTCGAACTTTATCTAGCTAGCTTGAAGAAGTTGAGCTTTTGGAGCACCAAAGATAGAAACCCCAAGATAGAAAAAGGAAATAAACTCTTTATTACATAGAAAAATAAATTGAATTCTCTTAATAAAAAGATAGGAATCATCCAACAACAAAAAAATGTCTCTTATAATGATTAATCTTGTGACAAGAGAAGAACCATAGAGATTGAGAAACTTCATTAGGTTAGTTAGAGTTTTCTATTAGCCTTGCAAAAAGCAAAAATGTCATCAACATAAAAAACACGAAAGGAAAAAGAAAACCTCTTAGGAACAACCACATGCAACATCTTTTTGATTAGAGATCAAATAAGAAATTCCTCTGCTCAATACTTCTTTAACAAGACAACATAATGGAGGAGATAAAAGATCCCTTACTTGAACATTCTATTACAATTAAAATAACCAACAAGATTTCCATTAACCATTATAGAAAGAAAAGAAAAATATTGGAGAATACACATTATCCACTTTAGAATTCATTTAAGGGAGAATCCAATTTTAAATAAAGAACTATTTAATAGTACTGAATACATCCACATCAATAATATCCCAATAAACATGATAAAAGGAACCTCCAAAGCCATCCAAACACAAGAACTAAGGTTGAAAACAACCTGCTTAATTTCTTCATAATCATAACACTTAATCAAGTAGAATTATCACTCTCATAGACCAAGATATGAATAATATCATAAATAAAAGTAACATTAGCATCATATGAAGATAAACCTTTCATAGGTTCAAAATAATGGTCTTTATAGAAAGACAAAATGTGTTCCTTAATCAACTTATGATCTTTCAAAATAGAATCACCATTAACAAGCCCATGAATACTACTAGCATAAAAAAATTAGAATTCCCATCACCATCATGAAACCGAGACATATTATCTTTTTCTTTACAATAAGTGTCTTGATATTCGAAGGCATAATTAAGATCTTCCACATCTTACACTTCCTAAGAAAAGATATTCTCTATCTCAGAGACAAATAATTTTATAATCCTAGTTGAACAGAAGATAAAATATGTTGTTTTTCAACCACAACATTATGAATATTACCAATCTTTAACAATATTGCCTAACATATTCATATATTTCTGGTTAGCCAATCCTTTGATGTTCCAAACAAACCTTTCATTCGTATAATATCTTTTTATTTTAACCTTTTTTTATATATTTATTTGAATTTTTAGAAATATTTTCAGGTGTCCTCCCAAACTTTCTAGTGATCTAAACATGTTCTTCCTCAGCCTCACTCACAAGATCCTTCTATTCAACTTTATTTTTCCAAAACTTAGAAATAATTTGAGATTCTTCATTGAAAATTGATTCAACTTTAAAACTTAAAAATAATTTGAGACTCTTAATTGAAAATTGATTCAACTTTAAAGGAACCGTGTGCTTGGAGATTTTCATTTTTAAAAGAGAATCTAACCGTTCATATTTATTACTTGAAAGAGAATGGAAGAAATTCTACAGTGAAAAACTAATAAAATTGATTTGATCTAAATCTTAACCCAATTTTATAGACTTAAAAAAAGAAAAACATGTAAATACCTCATCTACTTAATTTACCGAGAAGTCAAAATTTTAAATAAACTCATCTACTTAATTTACCATATCAGTAAACAACATGAATTGAAAACTTGCCAATTTAAAAAATACAATAAAAGTCACAGAAGTATTAAAATAGTTGATAAATGAAAAAAAAATAGAAAAGAATAAGATTTTTTTTGCTTTTATTTTCAATATTTTAGTGATGAGTAAAAATCATCATTATGAAATTTCAAAAAATATATTATTTTATGCTGACTTTTCATATGTGTAATGTCGAAAATTGTAACAAAATTTTCATTATGAACCATTATCACTCATTTTAAAGTGTAAAATAGTAAATATTTTTTTAAAAGGTAAAAGATCAAATTGAATTTAATAAAAAAACTTAAATTAAAATGAATAGTTAACCTAAAAAGTATGAGGGAAAACAATCTAAGAACACGGAAAAATGTTTCTATGGAAAAAAAAATCTCAAGTGAAGTCTCGAGACAAGTGATCTGACACCATATTATACACCTGAATACGCCATATGTGAGCATCTCAAATCCCATTGGGCAGTATTCTGAAAACCACAAAACTAACTTCGGAGTAAACAAATATGATAGAAAGAGAAATTAAAAATAAGAAGAAAATATTAATGCAATCAAGTTTCGACACAAAGTATCACGTGTTAGTGTGACACCACTCTTTCCTTCCTTCCCGGAATCGTATCATTAAATATTTTAATCTTAATCTGAGATAAAATATAGTTCGTTAATTATAGTTGCTTATAATTATATATATATGTTTTATTTCTCCCTAACATGAATTTTAATTTTTTTGAAGAACGTGCATCAGTGTTGGGAGGAGTCGAATCCTATGAAGAGACAACTATATAATTTGATTATATTTGATAGATTTTAAGACTTTTATAATTTATTTATATTTTGATGGGATTATATTTGAGATATTAGTTAAGTTGAAACTAAAGCGAAGAAAACAGTGGTGAAGAGATCTACTATTGAGCAGGGTGTGAGACAAGAGACAACCCACCTTCCAGTCCTTCACTTTTCCCTCTGTCTCTGCTTCTTTTCACAAAACGGGAAACAAGAGCGTCCTAATAATTACACTCATTTTGTTTATCAGGAAATAATAATAATAATAATAATAATAATAATAAATAATAATAATAAATAATATGAGGGCAGTTTTAACTTCACCTATCACTTCCCTCCTTCACTCACTTCCATTACTCTCTTCTCTCTCCTGCATCTGTCAAAGTAAAAATCTCACCCTCACGGGACACTGGTTTTAGCCTCATCTCTCTCTCTCTCTCTCTCTCTCTCTCAACCAAGTTGTTTAATAAATAATAACACTTCAATGCAATCTCTCTCTAGATTTGTCCTTTTCTCTCACTGAACCAGAATGGCGAAAGAGCTTCTTCTGCAACTTCGTCTACTGCTTCTTCTTCCCGAACAACGGTGTCGTTTTGCACCTCCTCTGCCAATGCTCAACTTCGCATTCTGACTCCTCTTCCTTCTGCATTTTCGATCCCTTCGATCCGTTTAGCTTCACCTTGCTTCTCGCGCCCACCGACTCACTCAACTCAGGTGCATTTTGCCTTTTCCTCTCCTTTCTCCACCTGATTCAACTTTTCTCCCTCCTCTCTCTTCACTCACCTTCTTATTTTACCTTCCTGCTTCCACTCTAGATTTCTCTCCGTTTTCTTCCTTTGCACTGTTCACATTCACTTCGATGCTGTTTTTTTCGTCTGCATTCCACTACGTTAGCTCTGATTCGTGCTCTTTTCGGCTTAATGTTTCTGTTACTGCTTAATTATTATAGAGACTTGTACTTTCATGAAATGTATGTTAATTATGCGTAGTGATCTCAGTAGTTGTTTGTTACTGCTTCGAGTAGCCAAGCGTGGATTGCGCCTGGTTGAACGAAGAAAACATTATGTACAGTTTCTATTTCTCTAGGATTCTAGCAAGGAAATAGAAACACAGTAACTCTTTACGTGAATCATTTTTGTGGTGAAACCTATTTGTCAAGTAATTGACTCACTGATTATTCATCTTTGGTGCTTAATTTAGTGTGATCCAGGGTGATTTATTTCTCTTTAACCGCGTGATCTTCTTGTTCTGTAATCTGTTTTTAACGAGCATTGCTGGACCCGGTTTTTGACTGCTTTATTTCCTTTTTTGTTTTCTTTTGATTATAGATTATATTTGTTGGTTTCTTTTTTGCGCAATAATCACCCTTGTATTGCGTTGTACTTTTCCTATTCTGCCTTGAGAAGGGATAAAGGGAAAAGGTTAACTTGTAAGCATATGCAGTTCTTGAGTAACTTCGCTGCTAGTGCAGTTTCCCTTCTTAGTCACACAGTGCAGTACAATAATTGTCTCTGTAACCTTCAAATATGGTTTAATTATTTACCTGCCCTCCATTATTTTGTCATCTAACCTCGGTATGGATTCAATGTGTTTGACTTGGAATGTACCCAGGGGTGGGAATTCTCTTAATTGATGACATGGAGCAGTATGAAATACTTGAGCAAATTGGAAAAGGTGCTTTTGGTTCTGCTCTTCTTGTGAGACATAAGCATGAAAAGAAAAAGTGAGAAACGAACCTACCTGCATCTCTATTTATTTATTTATTTATTTATTCTCGTCTGTTTCTTTTCAATTGTGTACTTAAATATTTAAGCAACAATGTTTGCAACTCCATAAATCATTATTGGTAATGCTTTTGCACTTATGTCTTTTGATTATATAGATATGTGTTGAAGAAGATTCGCCTTGCTCGTCAAACCGAGCGCTCTCGCAGATCTGCACACCTGGAGGTTGGTGCTTCAAATATCAGTCTAAATAGAACACAAAATACTTGTGACTTTTTCTAAAATATTTGCCTTTGCATGTTGCAATGTTTGTTTTCCAAGTTCTAGAGAAGTGTCATTTGCTAATGGGCCTTAAGACAAGTTTCAGGCCTCAATATGAATATTAGGCAGTCAAAGTAGCAGCAACTCTCAAATGTTGACGTGAAATTATGTGTGGATTGCATTGTTCAAATCGCGTAACTAACATTTGTGGCTTCTGGTCTGTATAGATGGAGCTCATCTCAAAATTAAGAAACCCATTCATTGTGGAGTACAAAGATTCATGGGTTGAAAAGGTATTTTGCTTCTTAATTTTTACCTTTCTTCAGTTAATTAGAAGAATGGCTTCTACTTGCTGCTTGCCTAAAATAAGCTTGGATTATAGGATTGCAAGGAAATCTCTTGGTGTATGCATCATAAAACTCTGACTTTGTTTTAAGTTTTGATCTATTTTGGCTCCTTCCTTCTCAGGGTTGCTATGTATGCATCATTATAGGTTATTGTGAGGGAGGAGATATGTAAGTCTCGTTTCTCTAACTTCTAGCAGACAATTCATAGTTCTATTTTCTCTCGACTCTTGTAAATTGGAGCATGAATGTTTTTCAAAACACTCCATTTATGTAATGCAGGGCGGAAGCTATAAAGAAAGCTAATGGTGTACTGTTTCCTGAGGAGGTTGTTTTTTTTTTCTCCTATCAGAAATTTATATTCCTTTCATTTGGACGAGGATAAAGGTAAAATTTAAAATTTTGCATCTAAAATCTAAAAACGACCATTTGTTTGCAGAAACTTTGTAAGTGGCTCGTTCAACTTCTTATGGCTGTTGAGTACTTGCACATGAACCACATTCTTCACCGTGATGTGAAGGTTAGTGACCGATTTCTCTTTGTATGTAATAGTATAATATCACAACAGTAAATTAGTAAGATTTTTATTTCCGTCTAATTTATACTGAGCTATACACTAACTAGAAAATCACATGATTCCATCAGTGTTCAAATATCTTCTTGACAAAAGATCATGACATAAGGCTCGGTAAGTTATTCTGCAGTTCCTTTAAGTAAGGCTTAGATCATTGAAATTTTGTTCACAAGTTATCAACTATGATGCAGGTGATTTTGGACTTGCCAAAATGTTGACTTCTGATGATCTCGCTTCCTCTGTAAGACATGTGCAACCTTTGAATTGAATTTGGTTATTGTAAATTTAACACGACTTGTAATAATCAACCAGTGGTTGTCTTGTATTGTAGGTTGTGGGAACTCCTAGCTACATGTGCCCTGAGCTCCTTGCTGATATACCTTATGGTTCTAAATCAGATATTTGGTCCTTGGGTAAGTACTAGTGTTATGGTTTTATTCTTTGAACTTTTTCTGTTATGGGTTTATTGTATGATCTCTGAAATTGATAATCCAGGATGCTGTATATATGAAATGACAGCGCATAAGCCTGCATTCAAAGCATTTGTAAGTTTCTTTTCTTGAAAGTTTTTTTTTTTTTTTTTTTTTTTTTTTTTTTTTTTTTATATTTTAAATATTTTTTTTTTTTTTTTTATTTTTTTTTAATCTCAAATTTAAAAAAATTTATAAATAATTTTTTTTATACAAAAAAACCATATTTTTATAT
>Ga0099824_1005017_pt1 | contig 18833 bp, 12 predicted proteins | sample SiratrowhiteBW_FD_76837 | JGI IMG/M metagenome (GOLD analysis project Ga0099824, IMG submission 76837) | Root nodule microbial communities of legume samples collected from California, USA - Siratro white BW | ecosystem: Host-associated > Plants > Roots > Nodule | place: USA: California... | reverse complement strand
ATAATAAGGTAGGTAGGTAGGTACCTTGATAGAAATGTTCCCCTTGTGCTTCTTCAGAATGTCCAAGAGAACCCTGGTCCAATATCCTCTGTAGCTTAGCAGTCCAAGGTCTGAAAGGGGTCTCTCAGGTGTCCCAACTTTCCCCTCCTTCTTCGACAGTTCATATGCTTCTCAATCATTCAAATTTCAACCAATTTCAATCACACTTTATCACATGTACTCTGGGCACTGGTAAATAAAAACAGGTCCTTCTTATAGAAAAAGAGAGCTTACAGAAAGCAATTAGAAATTTGCCATAGCCTTTCCTTTGGTAAGGTGGAAGGGTGAGGATACATGCCAAATTGTAAGATTCCTCAGAATGTTTTTCCTTCATAAGAAAAAAGTCAACAAAATCAACAAGATTAACCATAAAGTGAAGAAAATAATAAACAAATAAAAGGTTTGAAGATTAAATATATTTAAATTAAAACCAAGTTCTTTTTTCACAATGCACAACTCAGTAAATCAGCAAGCAGGAGAAGCACTGGTTGCAGCAATGAAAATCTCAGTTTCAAAAGAGACTACTGCATTGAAGGAACTTTAAACGAAATTCAGAAAAACAAGTAAAAGGTTAACATGAAAAGGATCAAACTCGAAACACATCATGGAAATGACATGGACGAACCACTGCATCACAAGCAAATTTGTAAAAGATATGCACAGGTGTAAATATAAACTCAATTCCTAGTCCGACCAATGAACCGGTGCCCTAATGGTCCGATTTTTAAAACAATGACTAAAAGCAAACATTTTTCCATTTGCAATAATAAGAACGTATTTAACCCATACAACTGCATGAAATATGATCGGCCTTGCAACTTCAAAGGCCATTTGCATAGGCCTTTAGATAAGAGACAAAATTTAAATGGCCCTACTCGCTGTAACATATAAAATTTTGAAATATCTTATTAAAAGCACAATAATGACAGCATTGTGAAATTTTACCTTTGAGAAATAGCCAACCATGTGACAACCTCGATCATCACATTCACACAAAACATAGAACAGAAACAGATCTACATCATAATAGAGGGTCTTGTGATCAAGAAATAACTTCGCCAAATAACAAAGATTCTGCCCATAAACCTTGTTCTTCTTTCCATCAACCTGTTTCCAGATATAATAATAATGAAACTAATAATATAAAATGTATAGATTACTGTTGCAACTTGTAACTGAAAGCAAAATAAAACAACTGTCATTTTCTAAATCGAAATAATTTCCAATATTTGAGATTTTTAACTTACACTAGACATCATTTAACTATTTTAATAAAAAAAAAACTGCCTATTTTCCTATAATAAGAGATAAAGAATTAAAAAAAATCATTGGAGAGCTGGTGCTCAGCAGGTAATAGTAGGGAGCCTTTGGGCAACCGATATCAATGTCTTTAAAAAAGAACTCTATCAGAACCAAAAGAGGATAACAAATTTTTATGAACAAATTTTGAGTATTCATTGTACAATGACTTAAAGATAAGTGACAGGAAAGTTAATTTCGAACTCAAAAAGTTGAACATAATGGAAGGGGGTACTGATGACAAAAAAGGAGGAATTTGATATTGAGAACATTAGTGTTAAAAATGTACCTCAAACATTGACAGTGTGCCACTTCTGTATATCTCATCACCAGGGGGATGCTTCAGATCGCATTTCCTCTGCATGAACAGGAAGCCAAGGTTAGACCTGAAAATGGAACTTAAGTGATCTGCAATGGGTATACAAACCTGACATTTTTCTTCAACATTTTGGGTATACAGAAAGAAGTAAATTTTAAAGATGACTAAATGATTAAAGCACAATCCTGAGTATGAAATGGCAAACAATACAAAACCACAGATTGTTTGGAATCCCATAGAAAGCTACAAGTAGAACTTCAATGAAGAATAAGCATAATAGGCGTAGATTATGATCACTAAAAACTAAGCTGTTTTTGTACAATTACAGCAATAAGGAGTGGTAAGAGGAATTTTTTTGAAGAACAAACTATCCCATGGATAAGTTCAGTGCCTTAGTTCATTTATAAATAGCTATCTGCTAGTATTTATTCTTCCCTTAAATAAAAAAGATTGTATACACAAAACAAAGAAATATAAAGTGAAAGGACTTTCAGTCACAGCTCACCATATGCCTCTGAAGCTGTTCTTTGCGCTTCATGAAATTGAGGCAAAACTCACAAAAGAACAGCTTCAAACAGTCATTGTATTCTGGTGGGAATGGAGAGAAGTACCATGTCTCAATCTCATATCTTCCAAGCTCAATAGTAGCTATGTTTTTCACTTTTGTAAATTCCTCGTGTTCTCGCAAACTGGCAGCATCAAGCTCCTCATGTCCCTATAATTTAATAATACACACATAAATTTAAAATGCGATGAACAAATTGAGAGTTGAAGCAAGAATAATCTGACCACCCAGTAGAATATATATACTGGTTTCAACTTTCATGTACAAGAAAGCAATGATCACCATCCAGCTCCAACAAAATAATATCATAATCACAATAACATGCCTCATACAACTTCAATATTACCATTAAAGCTACTTATGCAAACATGGTTAATGCTTTGGACGCAATATGCACGGGGCATCTTAGTGTGTTTGCAATTGGGAGCTCTAAATTTTTTTGAAGAACATCTTTTTTCATGACAAAAATTGTAATAACTTAGACCCATTATCCAATAACCATATATCAGCCATGTTTGACAATTATTGGAAATTTAGCTTTATGAAAGTTGCACAATACAATAACAATCATAATTTTAACATCCCTCTTAAGTTGGAACACTTAAATTTTATGCACCAAGCTTGGAACATATAAACTGAATTCTAGACCCTCCGAAGGACTTAGTGAGAATGTTTACAAGGTGGTCATTAGATTAGAGCTAACAAATCCAGTACAAAGTTCCTTGGACAACAGTTTCTCCATGATAAAATGACAATCAATCTCCGAGTTTGAACCTTTCATGAAATCCAAGATTGGAAGCAATATGAAGGATTGCATGATTATCACAATACTTCATCTGCTCAACTTCACAAAATTTCAACTCCTGAAGCAGTTGTTTAATCCACACAAGCAGCCAAAGCCATACATTTATATTCAGCTTATACATTGGATCGGGCAACAATATTTTGTTTCTTGCTCTTCCAAGAGACAACATACCCTTATTCTGTATGGCTCGCTACAATATCTTGCTTTTAGAACTAGGATTGGAAATATAGAAAACATCCCATAATCATAGGGATTTGTTCCACTTGAATAGATAAGATGGAGAAAATACCATGTATTCAACTTATTAATTTATATATATAGATTACAAAAAGAGGCAAGGCACTTACCTTAGACTCTAACCCTAAAGTTGGATACATACAAAAGAAATAATAAAAAAATATTTCACCAGTTCCCTAGAATAAGTTTTTCTAAAATTATCATCAAGTTCCTGCATATAAAAATCTTATGTATCTCATAAAAAAAATATATAATTTATTTCTAAACTTGAGACAAACAAAATAGATTTAAAAATCATCGCTCACCTCACACATCCTAAAAAAGTTATCTTATAAATAAATTATATACATACTCTATTTTTGGACGGCTAATCCAAATACACTGCTATGCATCAATTTGAAGTAATACTCAAATATTGATAAGATATTCAAATAGAACACTACGAACAAAGAATTGTGCAGTGAAAGATTAACAGCTTATAGCATTCAATTTATTTTATGCCAAAATAGCACCTACACACTGTTGAAGCACATGCATGAAGAGGAGTAAAAATATAGCATGCGTCTTGTGGTGTGTATTGTGTCCAACAGCTTACTTTGAAACTGTAACCGAAAAGGTAATAACTCTACCTCTACATGTGTCTCATCAATCTTCCTCTTTTGGTGGCGTGTCATCTTCAAGCCGGTTGCACCCTAAAAAACCATATTTTCAATTTTTTAAATGAGTTCAGTCACAAAGGGAGACCAAATTTTTAAAAAAGAGGCAGATATAACCAAAATAGTAAAAAACATTCAAGATATCAAATTGAAGAATGGCCAGTACAAGTGACTGCAAATGTATATTTAATTCCAGATATCCTTTTTTTTTTTTTTTTTGCTACTACCCAATCCCACCAAAAGGAGAAATCATTGAAAAGAAAATATGTCTGTTTTAAATGTTATACAACCAGGGATTTAAATATAATTCAATGGCATCATTTGTTCCATGTAACCAGTCCCATCTAGTGGAAAAAGATGAAGTTGTGCTTGTAAAGCAACAAACAGATGTCTGGACTACATTATCACTTTTTTCTTGGGAAATCCCCACAACGTTCCTTCAGAAAATAAATTGATGAGGTCAAAACAAATGCTGCAATATACAATTTAGAGTATATATTCATTACCTTCTCCTCAACTTTCTCATCGACAACAGCCTCCACTGAATCAAGATCAAGCTGTTCAAGCTTAACCCACTCATCAAGCCTTCTATTGACTGCCAAAGAGAACAAGGGACGAGAATTACAATAATACTAACCAGTGAGCATATTATCATCATCCCTGCCTAGCAGTGTTTTAAATCCCAGTTAGTGGCATGTAGCAGCCAGCCCCAGAAATGCTATAATAGGATAGCTCTATTTTGAAATTTGTATATAGCAGTAGCTGCGATTCTCAAGAATGATAAAATCTATCAAAATTAATGACACTCATAATTAACAATAAAAAGTCATAGGCTCCTAAACAAAACCTACAAGTAAATACCAACCAAAGTCAAATACAAGTTTTCTAGATAAGGAACCTGAATTATTAATCATCATCTTCTAAATTCAAGTTTTCTCCTTTACCATTTTCACTACTATTACAGTTGTAGATTTCAGTTGTATAACAGAAATCCCAAAATTATGAACCAAAATGTCCTAGTGCCTCTCTGTTCATGGCATGTGTAGGAATCAACACATAGTGCCGCTTCTGCCACTATTCAGTCCGCTACAGCAACTACACTAAACCACTTCACTACGGGAACCCCTATAGTTTATGGGGCCGCTCCACAACATTATGCTGCTATAGCAAAGCCATTAAAATCCTAATTTTATCACACTATGTTGAAAAAAGCCGCACACACACACACACACACAAAAGGATTCCTTTCTCTTTAACAGGCGACTTCTCGTTCTGTAAAACAAAAACCTAAAATAAAAAATAATATCACTCTCGTCACTAAAAAATTCATAAAATATAACTCACAACAATCGAAGTTCTGGCAAAGCTTCACTAGTATTCACACCATATTCGCTGTGAACCTTGTTCGTAGTAAGACACCAATTACAATCACAGCCACCAACACAATACTCACCGTTAACCCAAAACAAAAGACCATACGAAACGAATTCAAATTACAATCAAATAAACCCAAAATCGAAACCCTAACCGTTCACTCTATTCATTAAAATCGAGAAACAGAACGAAGGACGAAGGGTCTTACACTCGGTGTAATGGACGTAATACTCGTACTCGGCGTTGAGAACCTTCCGGCGTTCGATTACCTTAACGGGATGGTACTTGCCGTCCCTCCACCGGCACATGACGCGCGTGCCGACCTCCAGGGGGACCACCGACGACCTCCGCCGCTTCGACGTGTTGGACTCCACCGGCGCCTCCGCGCCGTCGAAGGACGGAGATTTGCCGTTGCCGGTGGGCATATCGATCGAACCCATGGCAGAGAAAGATGAGCTGAAAACCGCTGAAAGATGAACTGAAAAAACTGCAGAAAGAGAGTGTAATGCTAATATAATTTAAATTAAAATAAATAATTATTACAATATACTTTTATTATTTTTATTTGCAATCATTAAAACATCCTAATATATGTGAAAATATATCTTATTTGAAAAGAGTAAAATATAAAAAAAAAGTAAGTATTTTAAAAAATATTACGTAAAAATATATTTTGATGTTCAGTGCTTTTCAACTTCGTAGGAAGAATTTGTAAAAGATAAAATTTCGTATGCTTTTTCTTCCTGGGATTCCAAATTAGTTTAAATTATAATTGTTCCTTTATTTTTTCAGAATAATGAAAGTTTCATTTTGGTATAATCAATGTGTAAATGTCTTTTCCATTTGGTCTTTAAATATAATTTTAAAAATGCGATTGGCAAAGTGGAATTGAAAGGGTTTTTTACTGCTTTTTTATTTAGGGTTTGATTTGTAATACTAATAAAACATACTCCTTATTTTTATTTTTATTATTATTTTCATTTTCACCATCATCCTAATATTATAATTTCATTCATATATCCTAATATTATAATTTCATTCATATATCCTAATATTATAATTTCATTGATATAATCTATTGCAATATGGCAGTTGATATTAATATTGTCACCACATATTAATATTGTCACCACCATTCGAATATAATTTCAACAATTTTAACACAACAGAAAATGTGTAAATTAAATATTTCAAAATCGTCATAAATTTTAAATATTTTTAAACTTATAATATAATGTACTAAACTTATATTATTAATAAATATTTATTGATAAATTTGTTTTGTTTTACTTGATACATTTTTTTATCAAATAAATAATCCAAAATTCAACATTTTATTAATATATACAATATGAAAATTTATATAATATATTTTTAAAATATATAAAAGCATGATTTCTTTAATTATATCCTTATAAGTATTGTAATTTTTTAAATTTAATAGAAATAGTTAAAACAGGTCATAAAAATTTACATATTGGACAAAAGAGAATTATCCGATTTAAAATATTAAAATATATATACATATATAATTTAAGTAAATATACTATATATTAGGTCATGTTTATTAATAACATTTGTAAAATATATTTAGTAAGTATATTAGATGATCAAATTATAATAATTGTAATAGTTGATTTTAAATTAGGTTTAGCTCATAATTTTAGAGTTAAGTTAAATTATGTTAAGTAAGTGTGAATCTAAATCTTATAACGAGAAAGTTCAACAAATGTATAATAAAAAAATTTACAAACCTAATATCTTTCTGAATGGAAGTTTCATAGACCATCCTTAAAAATGACTATTTGAAGTAACAAATGTATTCCAAACGAGTCAAGAACAATAGTGAAATAATTGTTTTTTTTGTTACATACTAGTTGTTTTTTATGACAGTTTAAGAAGCACAAATATTACTACAACACAAGACAAGTGGTAGTGTACCATTTGTGAAGCCTCTCCAATGGTACTATTCATTGCTTGAAGTATGCAAATCCAGCATAGGTGTCTTTGCCTTGGCCTCTCCTTCAGTGCTGCTTTCACTAGAAGCTGTATCACTCAAAGTCTGCAATGTTGTGACCTTTTTTTGCCTTGCATCTTCAAATGAGTAGCTTTTCACATGATGTACAGGAAGCATAGGTTTTGGTTGTGAGGCAGTGCTGTCCCTTCCCAAACTATAGCTGCTTGAGAGCTTCCTCTCTATACACTCCCTTTCTCTTACTTTATCACCCAACTTTTCAAAAATTTCACTGTCCATTGTTTCCTCTGCAGCTTTTTGCTCAAGCTCTGTGATTGTTCTGTCCAAAGCTTTCTTTTTCACCTGAAGGGAGCACTGAAACATACACAAAGAATAACAATAAATGAATATTCTTCTTTGGTGAAAGTAATATGACTGTTCTTAAGAACATGTTTGGTAGAGATAAATAAAAAATAAGGGGAAAGGAAGAAAAAACAAGACAAACAGCACAATTTCAGACTAACTCTCTTGTCAAGGAAGCTTCCAAGGCCTTGATTTTTGAGCTTCTCTTTTGCCCAAAATGTGCAGCAGAATCTTACAAGTCCAATTAGTACCAACATGAGAGCAGATTCAAAGAACAGAAACAACACTATGGCCCTTTCATTGCCTGCAAAAAAAAAAAAAAACTTAAAAATAAGATCAATTCTTAAAATGATGCCACATTCTCTTAATTTACAAAGTTGCATATTACCTGTGTATATGCTGACAAGCTTGGTTCTTTCTTGAGAGCAGCTTGATGCAAGCTTCTGACCTGTGAAGTGATGAGAGAAATTGCATGAACTGAAATTGTTATCACCTTTTACAGAGAGAAATTTGAAGTTGTACTTTTTTACACACTAAACTAAAACCAAGACACTGTAGTTTTGCATGTTTAGAAACACTCAACTAAAACACTCTATCTAACAAATCAAAAAAGTTGATAAAAAAGTAATTCAGTGATTACTTTCTACTGATTTTAAAAAATGGAAACTGATTTATATTTATTTGTAATGTAATCATGAAAACCAATTTTGTTAAGTGGACTTACATATGTTTTGTTGTTTCTAATTTACCTTTGTAATACTTTTTTTTCTTTTGATCTGAAGTGTTTAGGGAGTGCTTTAGAAAGTAAAGCAAAGTACTTTAGTAACCTTTAAGGATAAAATATAAAATAAAAAAATTATTAGGGAAAAAAGATTTCAAAAATAATTATTAGAATTTCTAAATGATGGATAATGTGATGTATCAATTGTATGGCAGATTCACAAGCCTTGCATTGGATTAAAAAAGTATATGAACAATTTAGTTTCTGAAATTGTGATTTATTGTTACTTTAGTCCTCTGAAACACAGAAATGTAGTCTGTTGCTCACTTTAATCCAAAGTTATATGTGTTAATGTGATTTCGATGATAATAATAACATGTTTAAAGACTTTTGTATTTTGTTCAATCTAAAGAATAAAGTATAGCAAATCAGAATTAAATTGACCATTTACTCATTGAAAAAACTGGATATTTATCTGAAGGTAGGTGAAGAAAAGATAGAAAAGATCTGTACCTATAGTACGGCATTGCAGTGGGGTGCCAATCTCTGCTGTGAACATTAGGATCAATTCATTATTAATTCAAAACAAATTACTTCATATAAAAACTAAAATTTCCAAAGGTGGAATTTTTAGCTGTCCAATTTGTAATGAAATGAATGATGAACAATCTGCAGAAGCACCAGTAAGTGTTCAATTTCTTATCTGTTTGATTTAATAGGAGCAACCTTAATGAAGTGGAAAAAGTTATTCAGTACCCTTATTCAATCTCATCAAGAACATTAACAAATTTCTCATGATTGATCCATGTTTACTATACTGATGAAATTTACGTTGGCTATCATTTATTTAATAGTACCAAAAGAAAGAAAATGATTAGTTAAGAGAGTACACTCATACTTGAGGCAGCAAGGAAAGCAAGAAGTGTCTCCTGATTCATGACAAAATGACTTAGATTACTCTCAGAAAATAAGGTAGAAACATGACCTGATTGAATGAACAGCACAGAAAAATAGTTAGTTTGTTGCTGCTATTGAAACTTCATTTTCAGTGTATGTGTTATGAGGAATGAGAAGTGAGAAATATGTACCAGGATATCTTTCAGACCAATAGATTGATCCTGTTGCAGGAACCAGCATAGTGAACAATGCCCCTTTTGGTCGAATTGCTGAAACATGAGTGTATTCACCAATTGTGTGGCTAACTTTCCCTTCCATCTCTATCTGTGAACTGTACACTGCAAATCCAGAGCAATCAAGAAAAGGTCCAACTTGAATCATAGAGTTCTGTGCATTCATTCTTGAGAATTTCTTAAGAACCCCATTTGGAGAAAATGAGTATAGGAATCCATCCAATGAACCAATAGATATCCATCCTGTAACATGAAGTGTGCTCCAGTAAAGTAAGTTTTATATACCACAAACAAATGGTTTTACTTGTAAGGAATACTAGCATCACTCTCTATTTGATTCTTTTTCATTATCAAAATTAGGAGTGAGGTGGGACTCATTAAGTATGAAGTGGACTCAGAATTGGAGTAGTTTTCAATAAATTCCAACTGATAATAAATAATGTATTTAAAAGAGCACATTTTTGAATCTGTTGATAGCATTTCTCTTGGTTGTAGTGATATTTCAGATTAATGCAGAATATAGGCAGGTATGAGACAGTATGAATATAGATAAAATTCAAATTTGGATATCAATTTTTTGCATGTAAAGGTGATAAGGGTAGATCATTCATGCAGTTCCATTGCACATAGTGCCTCACAAAAAGTATTATTGTAAAAAGAGTAGAACTAGGAAACAAAAGGTAACTGGTAGAAAAGAAAAAGTACGAGGCAGTATGAAAATATATAAAATTCAAGTTTAGATATCAACTTTTGCATGCAAAGGTGATAAGGGTAGATCTCACAAAAAGGATTATTGTAAAAAGAGAACTAGGAAACAAAAGCTAACGGGGAAAAAGAAGAAAAATGATCATAAGGAATATTATTGCTGCATACAAATAAAGAGTTTAATGGTTATGCAGTGACAGTATAAGACAGTTTTATAATGTCATTCAATATCAAAACTACTATGTATGGTAAATTTCTTAACTTTCACAATAATAACCTAAACAGTTTTACACTATGTATAACCATTTTTCTCACAAAGCAATGTTAAACTCTCTATAACATCAGTTTAATTGCAATACATATAAAATTGATCATGCTTTTACTAATTGGGAGACCCCATATATAGAGGTTTCAATCAATGAAGTTTGATTTTCTAAGGTAAGGCTTAAAATAATCCAACGGCAAAGGACTTACCATTAGAGTCCACTACAGGTGCAGAGTCAACCTTGCTCAAAGGCCCTATACGTCTCTGCCACAAAACATTACCTGAAAAGACATCTAGAGCCAGAACAAGAGCCTTGGTTGGAACTGTTACATACAGATGACCATTGTTTCCAGGAGTGATGGTGAAATTTTTGTCTAGTGAACTAAAATCCTGAATCCATCTAAAGTAACGGCTTCGAATGGACAAACAATAGAGTTCACCTTCTGTGTTTGAGATCTGCAAATGCAAAAAACAAATGTACTACTTTCAAAGAAGTCATATTAATCCAGGGAAATCAACATTTCTCAGCATGATAAAAGTACACAACACACTAAATAAAGGGCCTGTTTGTTTCAACTTTTGGAAACTGATTTCAGTTTCTAGAAATGAAAAAAAAGTCGTTTGATATAAGTAGTTTTCAAAAAATGTTGTGAAAAGTAGTACCTATATTTCACTTCTTAAAATAAAGAAGAGAAAAAATATGCATGACAATAAACCAAGGATGAGTAAACCTTACATATATACTAGCCTCACATCGATCAAGCAGAGGAGCTGAATTAAAGTAACAATCTGTAATATTTTTCCTGCATCCTTGACGGTAGCCAAACTGGTAAAGCACAGGTCCTACACTCCAAAGCAAATGTCCCTGTGAGTGATAAGCAAAGAGTCCTCTATTCTTGACATTGATGTAAACAGTTGAGCCTGATGTGCTCACTGAGAGCCCAATAATTTCAGCCTCGGCTGGTTGACCTGGTCCTGGACCAAAGAAAACTTCTGCTTCTGGCTCAGAAGCTCCAATGCTTCCACACTTGATCACCAATATTCTGTTGTCAGCTACCAAGTATACCTGCAATTGCCTTGCAAAAATCAGCAACCACCATCACCCCACCACAAGCAAAAGCCTCCCCTTTCTCCCATCATGCATGAAGGATTACATTGATCAATAAAGGCCTTGCCACATATCAGTTTTTCATCAGTTTTATTTGAGTAAAAAGTGTATATACTAGCCATGTAAAAGATTTTATCACTTCACTTTTATTCTCTCACAAATAGTCATATATAAAAACTTATTGAGTTTTACAATCTTGAAAGTTACACATATATCATAATCTATTATTTTTATGTTGTTTGGGTGCATACAAAATTTCATGCAAGGAAGGTTATTTCTCGCCCATTTCTTCACACTTTTTTGCTGATTTCCCTTTTAAGTTGGTGTAGCTATAATTGTTGTTATTACATGCATAAAGATTAGTTTGCTCCGTGAGTGCATGAGTCAACCATGATAAAAGAAATTAAATTTAATTATTCATTACATTTCTGCAGTTATAAAAAGGTTCTCTTTTAGTTCTTGCATTGAAAAATATCTCCTTTAGTCTCAGCACACACATTTCTTAATCCTAGCCGATTAGAGACTAAAAGGAGATGTTTCAATATTGTGACTATAAAAAAGAAATGAGTAATCAATTAAACCAAATACTTTTGTGCAAGTCATTTCCAACAAGGAATACCCCAGTAGTGCAGAAAACAACAGAATTCTCAATTTCCCAACATTTATACATGAAAAAAATGACAAATGTAAATTCAAAGCAATGCAACATGAAATAAAAATGTGAATGTGTGCCAACCAATTAATAAAACTGGATTTAGATCACCTTGCCATGACCTCCACGAACTGGGGCAGTACCAAGGTTGCATTTGTAGTCCAAATGCAAGGTCCATGCAATGGTTCCGTTGCTTTCAAATGCAAAAAAGTTGCTACGTGAACAAGCATAGATCCTTCCATCATCGTCTCCAAGAAGAGGTTTGGAAAGCCAGTGATATGAAGAGACAGAAAAAGAAGAGAACGTAGCATGAAAAACCAACAACACGAGGAAGAAAAGCAAAAGGGTCATTGCATATTGCAGGACCATGCAAGTTATTGTTGTTGTCACAGTTATTGCTTCATGACAGTTACCATTTTAGACTCAGAATTGAAAAGTTGATTCAAGTGGTGTGGGAATGTAATTTTTACATTACATTTCGTTCCAATTCTTCTGCACATGCAACCACGTGAGTGTAATGATGAATGATGGCTACTACTATAACCAAAAACTTCAAGAAAACATAAGGCAATGATGGACCCAGTTGAAAGTGGTAAGAGAGATTTCCATGCACATGAATGAATGCCCTTTTGAGTCTATACAAGGCACCAGAAAAAGAAGGTGATTGGTGGTCAACAAAAGAGGAAGAAACTGCACAACATCTTGGATTTGCATGAGCAAGTTGTTTTGGAAATGGTGTTATAATTAATCCCTGTGTAAGCAGTTGTTGTGGAAATTCCTGCATTACTATGGATGATATATGTGGAAAGTGATAGGTGTTTTGTTTTCATCTTGGTCAAACATTGAGATTTCAAATTGATTCCTTTATATATTTATATTCTCACTGAATTTTTAGTGTATTTCTAAGTGAAAACACATCCAGGCAAGCAAGCATTGTGTCTATTTTTTCTGTTATAATAAAAAAATGTAATTAAAAAATATCTGCATTTTGAAAGTATAATACATTTTTAATAGAAATTAAAATAATAGAATTTAGAAATATATATAGTTTTGTAAAAATAACATTAAAATAATATATGGTGGTTATTTTTAAGAAAAAAAAAAGTTATGTAGTTATTGTTTAGGAGAGAGAGAGAGAGAGAGAGAGGTTATTTAGTTATTTATTTTATTAAATAAAAAATTATTTGTAATTATTAAAAGGTAATATTGTTTAAAAACTACAAAAGTTTTCCTTGTCTACATTTTTGAAACATGTTCCGTCGATATAGAACGAGCAGCGATATTCTTACGCTATTTTTCAGATTAAGATGAAAATATTATAAGGTAAAAAAAGATTACAAGAAAAATCGATAAAAAGATAAAGAAAAAAAATATACACAAAAATTAGGCAAAATCTCATTTGCATGACAAATGTAATAGTTGTTGTGGTTGAACAAACTCTCTTCCAGTTTAATTATTTAATAGGTTTTTAACACTTGCAAGAAGAGAGAGTCGCTTCCAATTCTAATTAGAAGCTCTTGCAACAAGGAAAAGTGAAAAGAAAAGCTGGATTAGGCGGATCATTTCATTAATGTGTCATCCAAATTTTATTTGGTAGAAAATAGTTATTTTAGACCAAATTCAGAGGCTGTCTTGGAATCATGAAATAAAAAGAATATTCTTCAAATACCACACTATTCATGATAAAGTCATTTAATAATGATGTGATTATGCATGACTAAATGATTGTATTAAAAATAGAGATCCTAGACTAAACGTTGATCAAAATTTAGTACATCCAAATATCAGCATAATTTAACAATATTCATCTAGATGTTGATAAAAATAGCTTGTCATTTTGACATAATATGAGGAGATGAACTACCACTCCAAAAAGAACTGTAATTAAACTGAACTGCTAAGGGGGGCACCAAGGTGGTACTTGATTCTAATACAGTTACAATCAATGATGATGCAATTCATCCTGAAAAAAATCAAGAGCTAGCTATAGTCTTGCATAGCCATTGCAGCCATATATTTGGGTGTCTTGAAAATTGATGCAACGTGAGAGTGCAGCTGCGAGGTTTTCCAGATCTTGCCTTGTGTGGACTGCACTTAGAGCCACTCGCAGCCTAAAAATAAATAACATAATCAGTTTTTGAGATTGTAATAAATGTAAATATACCATAGCCATAGTAATATCTCCAAATAAATCCTTGAGATCTTAAAACTTTGCAAAACACTTTTCACTTTAATAATAATTCTTAGTGAAAAATGATACTAAGGTGAAGAAAATGACTAAAATGAATGACTTTTTTGTAAAGTTAATGGCCAAGTGTCTTAGAGACTAAACATCCAACCCAAACAATGTGGATAAAAAATCTGGAGGTTTATTCATAATCGCATAAAAAGATACAAACCTGCATGAATTTGGAGGCACGGTAGGTGGTCTGATTGCAGTCACGTGGAAGCCAGATTGCAATAAATACCTGCTCCAGAAACACTGAAAAAGCTTAGTATTACAATGCCTTCATGATCAGCTTGTGAAGCTGAAGAAAAATAACCTGTCAGCTATTAAAAAACAAAAAGAATATTATTTTCTCATAATTAATCTTTCCCAAACATGCTGGAAGAGGTTGATTGATACAAGAAAGAATTATTAATAGTCTGAGTACATAGAAAGAATAAAGCTAAAGGGTTTGTTCATGGAGAGAAATATACCGGCTCGCTCGAAGTGCCTTGTCTTCACTGCCTACTATCAGGGATATAATGTGACTTGTGACAGGGATTCCCGTAAGTAAGTGGAAGTCTTTCACCCGGTTCCAAAGAGCCTCTCTACGCCATGTCTCAAGTTTTGCCACTTTAACCGCAGCTGGAAAATTGCATCATGCTTTTAGCAAATAAATAATTTCCGCAAGGCATGGAGAGCAATAGCAAAAGAAGTGAAAAAATATTTTTGATCTTTAAACAAATAATCCAAGAAAGGTAGAAGATCAATTTAACTATGGGTATATCAAAAAATTCTTCCCGAGTTTCGGTTCGAAATTACTAAGTCTAGTTTAACCATCTAAAATTGTCCTAATTTAACATTTTCTATTAGAGTTTAACAATCTATAGCAGAGCAATTTTGTAAGTGCAATACTCAAGCAAATAGTGTTATTAATAATATGACATTTTTTGGCTTTTAAGAAAAACAGAAAATAACGTTATTCCTCTAAATTATTGGATGATGTTAGAAGTGAAAATGTTAGATAATAATTGTATCACACATAGGACTACACCGTATAAGGATATAACTTAACAAAAGAAATGCTACCAATGCAGTCTCTAATACATTACAAAACCAATTTTTTATTATCGGTAAAAAAATCATTGAGAATCACAGAGTTGTGAGTCTCATTCCTTATTAATAAATTTCCACCAATGATTTTATAGTTTTCAAACACTTCTAATGAACAAATAAAGAGCGTATCAAAAAGTTGTCTTACAAACAAAATGTGTTGCTAGCACTTATCAACTTGATAAATATGAATGACGAGAGCAAGTAGTAAAGACATAGAAATAGGAACTAATAACAAAAGCACAGAGTGCAATCTGAGTATTTCAATTTATGTAGAACACTGGAGCTTACCAAAAGCAGCGGCAGCAACTGGAACTGGCGCAGAAGTTGAAAATATAAATGAACGACCCCTTGACTGTATTAACAGTTTCCACTTTTTGCTATAAGAATTCACACAATAGCAAAAGTCATTGGTGAACTGTTGACAAAACATAATATATTTTGTGCTAGTGTTGTGCAGAAACTAATTTCACGAGCAAGTGAACTCATAGTTACCTGCATGCTATAAATCCTCCATGGCAGCCAGCAGCTTTACTTAGTGTACCAATGCAAATGTCCACATCCTTCTCACAGTTGAACTCCTCGGCAACACCACCACCATTTTTGCCACAAACAAATGTTCCATGAGCCTGGACATACACATTTTTATTGTGATAGTTCATAGTTAAGACTTTGTTTGTAGCAAGGAGAAGCCAATTCTATGACATCAATATTCAATCAGGAAAACAACATATGTGGCAGAGTGGGTGATTATTGCTTTCTACAACAAATAATATAATGCTATAACTGTATTGTGATTATTATCGTAAGCTGCCAATAAGTCTTAACCCAAAGATCAAATTCAGGTACATAGTAGCTTTCAATAAATAGTCTTCATAAAGAAAAAAAAAAAAAAAAAAAAAAAAAAAAATGAAGAAAAAAAAAAAAAGGACAAAACAAAAAAAAAAAAAAAAAAAAAAAAAAAAAAAAAAATATAAAAAAAAATCAAAAAAAAAAAAAAAAAAAAAAAAAAAAAAAAGACATTTGCTGAAAAATATCAAGAGGTTTTACATCATCAATGACTAACAAAAAGCCATGCTTCTTGCGAAGGTCGGCAAGCTCAACCATAGGAGCATAGTCTCCATCCATGCTAAACAAGCTGCAAAAAATGGATGAACTATAACGCGTATGGAAAATTATTTGCAGAGTATTGCTAAAGTTCACTGTCATCAGAAATATAAATAAATAATTAGAAATAGGATAGCATAGCATCTCAATCAATATCCACAAGTAATTCTCTAGTCCAGAAATTGAAATTATTTACAAATGACCAATTATGCCTCTCTTTAACAAGGAGGATGTAAATTATGGTGAAGGATAAAATAATAAAGAAAAACCAAACATACGTTTTTTTATCACAACACATTAGAATTTTCTAATAAAGCACTTGATTTGCTTCATTATCTCGTTTAGGTAGAAATAAATATAGTGATATGAACTCTGTGTGTGCGTGTCTAAGACAGAGATGAACAAGGCAATTATTCCATGCTTTATTCCCCCAATTAGAAAGTTACCCGGAAGAATTATCAGGGACCAACCCCAAACGACTACTTACAAATTCTTATGAAAATCTAATCTTAAAAAATTAAAGGAACCCTCCTAATCAAATATATTTTCAAGAAAAATCATCAACATCAATCACTATCAACTAACTGCTGTCAACAAGAAGCATATAAAGCAAATTACGAGAAAAATCAAGCATATAAACCATAAACAAATTATTCATTAAATATACTTTATAAATTTGCCAACACCAAAGACTGCATAAGAAGGACAAATTTATTCAGTTAATTCCACGACATGCAAATATTGTTTAGGCTGTTTGAGGAAATATATGAATATAACAACGTGGATGTATAACCATAGAATTTTCTATTTTCCAAGTAGCACAATGACTAACCTGTCAGTCACCACTACTTTCTTCCTCATTCTGCAATTAGATCTGTTAAAATCATCAATGACAATGTCAACATATTGAGTGACAACCAGAAGGGAAAAAAGAGGCGAATATGCAGATTTCAGGAAAGGTAAAACCTACAATAGCATATTGAGGTGGGACATGTCACAATGTTTATATATATAAACCTTTACACTTTTTTGTCGCTCAACAAGACGAATGCCATCAATTATTGATGCATGATTTAATGCATCAGAAAAGACAGCGATCTTTTCATCCTCTGAAGGTATGCTATTCCCAGCTAAGAGAGTACCAATACTTCCTATTGCCGTCATCACGGCCATATTGGCAGCAAACCCTGTGGGACAAAGAAGGCAATCCTATAGCATGGATTTTAAAGCAAAACTGAGTCAGCATTTCATATAATCCAGACTTGTTATCATCATTTGGGTCCTTTCTTCAATTCATTAGACAATAGGTGGGTCTGAGAGGCCGGAAAATTTTATCATCATTGTTCTTCATTTAAGATAAAAAAAACAGAGCTAGTACCAAAACCAGAACAGTTTAAGTAAATCTTGCAAGCCGGTCATTACCTCTTTCTTCTTCAAGTCTGCGAGGCTCGACTCAAGTAGCCTATGATAATTGGTATAACCACAAATAAGAGCAGAACCCCTTGGTCCCATACCATGTTCCTGGGCTGCCTGATTCACAAGAAGGAACACTAAGGCAACGAATTCAAGCCAAGGCTAAGAATACAGAAGAAACAAAGACTCATAGACCATAACTCAAGAAAAAAGACCACTAAACTCATTCAAAATTCATAAGCACACCTTTGCAGCAGCCTCTCCAATAGTCGGATGGGAACTCAGGCCTAGATAATCATTTCCAGAAAACAAAATTAATTTTTTAAACTTCTCATAAGATGCCTCTGCTTCGTCATCACCACCAGCCGCACTACAAACAATCTCATCACCTACCCAAGAGAATTTCAGTAGGACTGTCAGCAATCGGAACTAAACACATGCTCAATATACTCGAAAACATCGGTGAAACTGCATTTATGCAGAAGAGCAAAACTTAGTGGAATCTAAAGTTCCTTTAATTGAAGAAATATATATGAATAACCTTTCAGTCTTTGTTTTCGCAATTTTAGGAGTAAAACAACAACCGTTTAATGATCTCAGGAGCTTAAAAATTTATGTTTATTAATTTTTAAGAAATAAACTGAGGGTATAACTTCAATTCTACCTTACCGAACGAGTGAAACATAAAAAAAAAAAAAAAAAAAAAAAAAAAAAAAAAAAAAAAATTATTATCAAAAGTTTTTTTTTTTTTTTTTTAATATATTTTATCAAAACAATAATAAGTATTTATTTTTTTTTTATT
>Ga0099824_1005015_pt1 | contig 18837 bp, 14 predicted proteins | sample SiratrowhiteBW_FD_76837 | JGI IMG/M metagenome (GOLD analysis project Ga0099824, IMG submission 76837) | Root nodule microbial communities of legume samples collected from California, USA - Siratro white BW | ecosystem: Host-associated > Plants > Roots > Nodule | place: USA: California... | reverse complement strand
AATCATAATTGTCATGAAAAAAAAAAAAAAAAAAAAAACTCGAAAAAAAATCCGGGGTTTGGAGCCAGACCCTAATAAAAGGGGGCCTACACAATTTTAAAAAAAAAAAGAAAAAAAAAAAATATATAAAAAAAAAAAAATAAAAAAAAAAAACAAAATTATAAAAAAAAAAAAAAAAAAAAAAAAAACTCGTATCAAAATCCGGTGTATGGAGCCAGACCCGACTAGGAGGCTGGCCTCACGATTTTGAATATACAAGGTTATACTCAAACAAACTTTGTCAAGAACACCGCAAATGCAACTAATTCCTTTATTGTCCGAGAAGTAGCTGATAAACAAATTTGTGGTGGTAGCATTTGCACAAAATCCTTTGCCTTTCATTAGTTGAAGTTATTTATTGATATTGAAATATCATGATTTTCCAGCAATCCCTGGAGAAAAACATTACGAGTGTGCTATTAGGGGGGCAACCACTCTTTTCCATATTCATCAATAAGTCTTCAGGAGCATCGAATAATCCTATTTTACATAGACCATTAATCATCATCTTATAGGCAACAACATTAGTTTTCACACCTTTAGCAGGCAGAGAAGAAGAGTTCCAGTGCAGCACTTAGCTTTTCAAAACTGCTTTCCATTGAGCATAATACCGTAAATTACAATATAAGATCCAAATTCATCTTCTCCAATTTCCTAAACAATGATTCAGCCTCAGCATAAAAGTGGCACCTAAATGGCCATCCAATATAATGGCATAAATTTGGAGATCAGGAAGTTGGGCGTGCTTGCGCACTATAAAGAATTCTTTAGCAGCTACTTGTTTCCCCCAACTTCGTACCCCGATATGAGTGATTAAAGTGACGACATCAGGATTTAGTCCATTATTAATCATTCCATCCAAGAAATGGATTAATGAAATATAAGTTACAACATTTGGTGAGCAGCCCTTGTAAATCATTAAATGAAATACTTTTTGTTCGGAACTTCACATCGGCGTTAATTCTTAGAGTGCGAGTTGTATATTTGTTGAGCAATTTCACTTAATGTCAATTAATTTTGCTGCAACTCTACTGGGAAACGTGTTCAGAAACGGAATCATGCCAGATGTGCAAACTTCTAGTGTTATAGTTGGCAGATTTTGCAAAGAGGTATGATTTCTATGGCTAAAAGCATAAATAGGTTTCATGGTTCATCTGGGGTGGACCCTGAGGTTTCCATCTTATTATGTCAATTATCAGGGCTCAATGTTTGCAAAATTAAATGAAAGACACCATAAATGTGTCAAAAATTCATCTTAAAATAATTGACAAGCGAAGTTGCCCAACATATTCCCTACCTCAAGAACTGAGGCAAACGAGATAGGATTTCCAAACACTTCCCCTCCACTGATGCATATCAGAATAGACGAGTCTATTAGAATAGGTGATTACCATGATGAGTTATAGATCTGGTTGAATGCCTTTATCAGTCATTTCCAACCAAAAATCCAAAGCCTCACATACCCTGCTATCCTCCCAAGGGACTGTCCATAATTGTTCTTTAAGATGAAACATCCAAATTGCAACATCTTTCTTCCATTTTCTTGAGAAATCTGATAGCAGCACATGTGTTCTTCCATCTTCTTCCACTTTCTTCGTAGTTATAATGTTATTAACATCTCTTTCACTTCGAAACAGATATGATTTCTATGGAAATTGCGAAGGTGGGGAAAGAATCGAGGCTAGTCCTTGCCACTACATGCTACTTTGATTAGTTATTCAAAGGCTTACTTATTGGTTAGTGCCTGCAAAACGAAACATGATTTTGTTCAGAAACTGCAAACATGAAGTAAGAAATGTTGAAATGATTGGATCTAACCTGCTTTTGAGCTTCTTCCCTGTGATAAGTATACTGTGGCTGGAACAACTTGGATAGAATCATTGGAGAGTCTTGGGGTACGTAACCAATCAGCAGTAAAGAGTCAAATCTGCCAGCATGGCAATAGCCAAGAATGTAGGTTATAAGAATTCCCATTGGATATTTTAATACAGGGCATGACTCCACCAATTATGCAATAAAGATATTGACTTCTTTAACTTATTTCCAGGAAGTAGGTATAGAGAAAACATTAAATATTTTTGGTAAAAATATAAACCAAAAAGAATATTAGATTGGCAATAACAGCATGCAACAATGTCAAGTTCTACATTGTTTGTTGTGTTATTTACAACCATTCAGATTGCATAAACACTGCCTGCGGGTATATCAAGAATAAAATGGAAATGATGAAGGACCAAAGTCATGTCAACATCAAAATGGTTATCGTCAAGCAATAAGAACAAATTAAGAGTTACACATTTCAGAAAAAGAACCATTTTACCGTTGTGTTTCAATTTTTCTGGCAAAAAGGAAACAGGCATTTTTTTCAAATCTTGAAACAAATTCAACATTATTAAGTATAATTGAAATCGAAACTAAAGTATCTAACCTTATTGTATCATCTTACAAGGTCTCTATCCAGTGACCACTTCATGTAGAAGTTTCTCTTCTAAATGATCTTGTGCTGTTCTTCAGAAGCAAGAATTTTCCCAGCTTTTAAAGCAAGCTCATTGTTCATTGAACAATCTCTCTTCACACAAAGTCCATTTATCACAGTGGTATATTTTTGGACACGTGAACAACATCCTTTAATCAAAAGATACTTCGAAATTTCTGTCCAGTATATAGTTCCAATTTCACACAAACCATCGGTAAGTATAGTCATGCGAGAACATAATAAAGGGCTCTTCTGTCAACAGTAAGCTGAAGCAAGGCATTTGCTGTGAAGATGCATGTGCTTGCAAAGTGCATCGATGTAATTGACAACATCAGGGGGTGGCGCATTGCCATGTATCTCATTAAGAAGCTGCCACACATACGAGATTCTCCCAGATCTGCACAAGCCATCAACAAGAGAAATGTAAGTTATGGTATCAGGAACCAAATCTTTTAGATGCATTTCTTTAAAGAGATTAACGGCTTCATCTATCCTTTCACTCTTGCATAGTCCATTAATCAAGATGGTATAACTCCAAACATCAGGTGCCAAACCCCTCCTAATCATTTGGTTAAACAAAAAAATTGCTTGGTCAAGACGTTCACTTTTGCACAAAGCAATCAACAAGGTAGTGTAAGCAATAACATCAGGGGGTGGACCATTATCATGCAACTTATTCAGAAGCCTCCACGCAGACCACAATCTTCCAGATTTGCACAGGCCATCAATAAGAGAAGTGTAAGTCACAATAGGAGGAACCAAATTCCTAAAACGCATTTCTTTCAAGAAATTCATGGCCTCACCTATCCTCTGATTCTTGCAACAACCATCAATCAATATACTATAACTCCAAACATCAAGCTCCACACCCATCTTCAACAGCTGGTTAAACATCACAACCGCCTGATCAACACGTTGCCTCTTGCACAAAGCATCCAACAAGATACTATGAGTAACAACATCCGGTGCCACACCACTCTCACGCATTGCCTTAACAACTTGCCAAGCATACGCCACCATCCCACATTTACAAAAACCATCAACCAACAAATTATAAGTCACAAGATTCGGAACCACGCCCTTCCCACACATTTCATCTAACAACTTCATTGCATCATCCAATCTCCTAACCTTGCAATAACCATTCATCAAAACATTGTAAGTCCAAACATCCGGCCGTCTCACAAACGCATCAAACAACCTCCTCGCCTCATACACTTCGTTCTTCAAACAATACCCCGCCATCAAGGCCGAGCACACAACAACATTCACCTCACAACCTCTCTCAATCATTTCATCAAACACCTCCCGCGCTTCCACCACCATCCCTTTCTTACACAACGCATCGATCAAAACACTAAACACATAAACATCATAGTCCACACCCTTCCAAACCATCCCCTCCACCATCCGAACCGCCTCCCCCAACCTCCCCGCCACACACAACGCTCTCACAAGAGGCCTGTAAGTGTACACATTAGGCTCAACATTGTTAGCAACCATTTCACAATACCACTCACACGCCTCATTCACAAGTCCTTCCTTACACAAACCCTCCATAATTCTACTATACATTATCACATTAGGTTTAACATTACCAACACAAGTTTGCATCATTCTCAACAATCTAATGGCGGCTTCTGTTCTCCCTACATCGCAGAGTCCGTTAATTAACGTTCCGTAGGTCACTTCCGTGAACTCAAACCCTTCCGCGGCCATTTCCTTGTAGAATTTGAGCGCCGACGAAACGGCGCCGTCGAGGCAGAGGCCTTTTATTAAGGTGTTTATCGTGACGGCGTCGTAGGGGAGGCCGCGCTTGATGAGCTTCCCAAAGACGGAGAAGGCGAGAGCGACTTTGCCGACGTGGCAGAAGCAGTTGATAAGGATGGTGAGGGTGACGTGGCAAGGGATGACCTCGCCGCGGGACTCCGTTTCGGCGCAGAGGGAAATCGCGGCGGGGAAGCGCTTCGCCCTCACGAGGGAGGCGAGGAATTGGTTGAACGCGGCAGCGCGTGGGGGTGAACGCGAGTGAAGGTGGCGCGTGAAGGAAGATAGCCGTAACGCTGTCTTCATCTTTGGCTCAGGTCCAGACTTCCATGGAGGCTTGTGTTTCAAACTAGGGAGGAAGGAGGGAGAAGAAACCCCTAAAACGACGTGGTTTGGTCTCTGCTGATTTTAAAATTGGAACTGCTATTATTAATAATCACTACCATTTTATATCTGTAGTTATATATGTATTTTAAGATTATTTTTCAATAATAGAAAAATATAATATTTATTATTTTGAAGAGATAATTATAATATTTTATTTAATACAATAAATAAATGTGTCAATAATATCATATTTAGACTTTGTTTGATTGGAATAATAGATTTGAGAGAATGGATATCAGTAATTTATATTTTTAATGTTATGTATTATTTAACAAGAGATGTTGAAGAAAAATATATTACTTATAATTGAGTAACCTGTTAATAAAAGCTAATATTAAAGTGTGAACTAATTAAAACATTGAGAATGTTGTTTATACGAAGAGATTCGAAGATATTACAAATAACTACATTCAGATTTAATTTAAATTTATATTTATAATATTAGTTTAATTTGTAAGGATAAAAACTAAAAATATATATAAAATAGAGTAAAAGAAAGTTTAAGAGTTATGACAACAATTAGATTGAATATTTATTATTATATCAACAATTATATAATAAAATATTTTTTTTAAAATATAATCGTTCAAACAATACATTTTTATTTTTATTTATCTATCTTTGTAACAATCTAAATCAAACTTTTCGATTATATTATAATTAATATCTAGTTTGAGATATTTTGGTCAAAATTAAGTTAAAGATACTATAATGAATGTTAAGTTCAAAACGTGTCAATCTATAATAGTTGATTGTAATCAAACAATTCCAATTCAATACTAATAAAAAAAATGCAATGTTCATAATTAATTTGAAACAAGTTAACATTAAGCCAATGATGCTTTAGTCAAGTTAATTATGTCTTACCTAAGACTAAACAAACAAATCCTAATTAAGATCAGTTATTGATGACATAGGTTAAACAATATTTTGAATCAGAGATTGACTAATGTTAAGAATTTTGTACCATATCAATAAATAGTAAAATGTATTTTGAACTAGTCATAAAAGAATACCTCGAGTGTTTTTTTTAAAGTAAATTGAAAAATTAAATGTTATATTTAAAATAAATATAATATAAAATATAAACAAATGAAAATAACAAAAATAATGATAAAATGAAAGATAAAGAGAAAATTTATAAAATAAAGAGATAAAAATAAAAACAATGAATAATAAATAAACACGTAAAGATAAATAATTGAAACTCTTAATTGGAGAAATTACATTACTGAAAGATAAACTTATCCTACAAAATTCCAATCATATGATTAACTCATTATATTATTTAAATATCAAGTTCTTAAACAAATGAATGTTATACAAATTATTTTTAAAAAATGTCTAGTTAAAAATCAATCTATTGTTGATATTAATTCTAATTAGATATTCTTCATAACATTTCAGAAATTTTTTACAATAATCAAATTCCAATTATAAAAGTAAAGTAATCAAATTAATACAAGCATTAAACAGAAATAAAAATAATATATCTGAAATAAAATATTTGATAAAATTAAAATCAAGTGCTTGAATAATTTGAATCTTGTCACATCCAACCCTAATAAAGAGGATAATTAGTCATTTTAATCTCATTGGAGAACTATTTTTTTACCAATGAGTGAAAGTCAATTCCTCATTAACAATTTAAGGTATGTTTTGTAACTATTACTTTGTGAATTTTTTTATCTATTTTATCCACCAAAACTTATGCATATACTCTCCCCAGGTTTCTATTTGTAAGAATCATAATGGGTCCAAACATAATATATTTTCTGACTTTTCGCCTTTACACCTCATAATTTAAGTTAAGTGAAGTTAATGTGGCTTTGTTTGAGGGAGAAAAAAAATCACACTAAGGAGAAGGTTCATTTTTTCTTCTCGCTAGATTGTTCCAGTTAAGCGAAAAAAATGTTTTAAGTTAATCTTCAGGAAATCAGTCATACGGAGCCCTGAGTTGGTGCTTACCTCCAAAATTGCTTTAGCCTCATCATTAAATGCTTTGCAAAGAATTTCATAACTCTTCTTCATCTGCAGTTAAGGGGAACACAGGACTTCAATAGCAGAACGTTTTCACACAAAAAAAAAAAAAGAAAAATAACAAGACACCAGCAGGAAAAGGGAAATGAAAAGTCTATATACCATTGGATTGACTTTTGAAGGTGAAGTAGCTGATATGATGTATCTGGAAATGTTTCATCATTCAACAAAAGAAAAAACAAAGAGGGAAAAAGTAATGTATTAGCAAAATGTAGAAAGTAATTGGGAGGTCATCTACATCAATAACATGGGATAAAACCAAATAAGGTGATAGTTCAAAAGGCATAAAATAGAGACAGTTGCATGACTTGCAAGTCCACTAGTTTTTAAGATGCAGAGAAAGCTGAAATTACCATATTGTTCTTTATTATATGTTTAATCACCAATTTATAAATTAGAATCACACAAGCAATTGACATGTACAGGATTTGAGCAAATAAGCATGCAATTGCATGAGAAAACATGACTTTATACAGTTATAAATTATAATGTAGTTTGGATAAGCTTCTACCCAGGTACTTATAGGAGAAGAAAGTGAAATAAATTAAGGATGTAAAATAAATCAAATTTCACTCAAAAGTTAAAATTAATTTATACATATCAACATATTAAGAAAATAAATGAGGGACATTCTAATCAAGAATGGGGTATATGAGTTGATTTTGACTTATGTGAAAGTTTGATTCATTTTTCTTTATTGATTCAATTTATTTTCTTTTCTTTTTCTACAAGTGCATTTCGAAAAGTATATTCAAATTAGGCTTATATAATGTGAGCATGAAACACAATTATAAGCAAATTTCTAATGATTTCGAATTCATGACTCACTCTCTTTAGCATATGTCGTTCAGACTCTCAGATCACTCTTTTCAATATATGTTCATCCATTATCAGTTAAACCTTTCAAAAGGAATCGTATGCTTGCTCAAAAAGCAGATAGAAATATGTTTACCATGGAATCAATGTCTTAGGTTGACATACAATTAGTAAAGGTAACAGAACAGGAGCAAAAGGTGATAAGGATTTCATTCCTATCAAACTTGACATGTTCGTCTTTTTAACAGAAACTAATTTGATGATAGCAGCCTACATAGGTGAAAATGTTACCTTAGCTTACTTATATAGAAATCCATGGCTAATACATTTGCCTTTTGAACAGTCAGCATGACAGCACCCATATAGTTCTACAAGAGACATTAAAACACAGAAAATAATAGATAAGAGACCATGTTCAATGAACATAAAACTCTAACACTTGTCAAGACATCCAACTGAGGGTTACAGGGACTTTCCAAATTGAAATCATGAACACCGTAAATTAATAATAAAAGTAAATAAATTGTTTCTTCAAACATCCTAATGTTCAACACTCCACCATTTATTTCCCAGCTTTAAAAGCTGTTTCCTTTGCAGTGCACCACCACTTCTCAATTTTCATCAATGTCAGAGTAAGACATGAAAAAGAACTTAGATTACCTTTTGTGCCATAAACTCTAGAAGTTGCATTAAGAACTTTCCCAGTCCCTTCCCCTGAACACGAGGCTCAAGCTGTAATTCATACACATAAAGCACTGGGATCTCTTCTTCTAACACAAAGCGGTACTGCACAAATCCAACCAAGGGTCCACTATTTTCCAGACAACAAGTTGAAGTCTCAGCTGCAGTAAGCATTGTAGTCTTCCCATCAGCGTTTGAATTGGCAACCTCATGCACAAATATATAATGTGCATCATGAGCAACCATTTCTCTGCGTTTCACCTTTTCTTCCTCTGGCCACTCAGATCCATATGGTCCTTCCATGTTTAGCTGCAGTTTTGGAATATACAAATCAGACATTTCCACAAGCTCACTCATTTCAACTAGATAACAAAAAGAACCAACCATGAACCCCAAAAAAGACAGATTTTCATATCATATCACATCAATGAATGACACCATAAACAAACAGAAATAAAATTAACAGTTTCCATAAACTAATCTTCTCTCTCTTTCACTGAATTGGCCAGGTGCATTTTTTAACAGAACAAAAACCACCTGAACAAAAGGAGACAACGACTTATTCTCCTTTGCATTATAGTATACACAGACACACTCTAAATTTCTAGTATTCTTTCTACCTTAAGGAGACTCTGAATATAAGTCTTAACAGTCGACGAAAGTTTATTGCCATGTCCTGACTTCAAACACAAAGAGAGACCTAGAAATCAGGTTAAAATAGGCACTTAGAACAACAACAAAAAATTCAAAAACCCAAAAAATTAACATTATCACATTCCCATGATGAGAATTACACATTAACATCTCAAGAGTTATCATCAACTACGAAAGGTGTTTGGACTTCACTTGAAACATCTAAACCAACATTTTCAGTTTCTATTATTGAGCACTGTGTCAACAAGTTTGAAATTCTTTTTTTTCAGGTTCAGTTAGAAGCAAAATTCATCTTAAACTCCAGTTGACTGAAAAGCTACAATTAGTTGCTTTTTCTCTACTCCAGTTGAGTTCTACTCAACTTAATATTCTAACATAAATTCACTTAAACTAACTTCTGAGCAAATTAACCTAAATGGCTTGATTAATCAAAATCTAACAAATCCAAAACGTTACCCTTTGCGTGGAAATGGCGAAACGCTGGAAAAGGAGCGAGGTGGTCCTTTTGAGCACGTGCTTTTGTGATGAGTTCTTCAACGGTTTTCTTCTTGGCAAGTACCTGAAAAACGGAACCAAGTAAGTAACAGCGGTTTAGGTTTCGTTTCCGGAAAAAAAAAAAAAAAAAACTCACGAAGCGGATGAGAGCTGAAACGACGCACCTCGCTGCGTTTCGGCCTCTTCTCTCTGATAGGCGCATTGTTGCAGGTGGCACTGCTCGAACGGCGTCGTTGCGGAGTCTCGGATTCCATGGCCGGTGAGTGCAACAACAGAGACGGGTAATTCGAAGTGAAAAATACAATTTAGGGCAAAATATACTTATTAATTCGTGGATGTTTAATAAATAAAAAAATATTCCAAAATATAAAAAAATGTTAAAAAGGATTACACTAATAAACAAGGTAAATGATGAATAGATAAGAAGAATATATTTTAAAACAAAATGGAACACACGTATATTAGATTAGTATTATTGTTGACTCTTTTATTGGTAGGTAAGTGCGAAAAAATTATTAATTATTTTTTTACCTATACCTCTTAGTGTATACTATCTAAGATTTATTGGATTAAAATAAACTAAACATAATATGTATAAGAACTAAAAAAATGACTTTAAAATAAAACTAAAAGGTAAAGTTTTCTTGCAGGACTAAATGATAACTAAATCTAATAATAATAATAATAATAATAATAATAATAATAATAATAATAATAATAAATACTTACATAGATTAATGAAAATCTGAATTAATTAATGTAGAGCATTCAAGTTGAATTAATTATAAGAGATAGGAGCTTTATTATCAATAAAAAATGTTTTAATGTTATTTCTAAAATAATTATTACAAAATAATTTAATTTATATATTAACTTTATTTGACTTAATTAAGAACCTGAGTTAGATAATTGAATCTAGTCAATTGACATAAGGGTGAGTCAACATGATGATTATTTTTTTTATTCTAATACACAATGATTTTTTTCAATAATTTATTCTTATTTTATAAGAAAAATAATCCAGAAAGATTGGTGTGTGAGTTTAATTGTATTTGCTGAACTTTCAAATTTTAAAATTTAATTATTTTTTATAATTTAATTGAGTTTTGTTAACCCATCATTTTACCCATTAACATGTGTTCTTGTTCATTTAGGAGCCAATCTGCTGACTTGTTTGCTCCATTGGGTAAGTTGCAGAGGGTCATACAATTTTCCAACCTTAGTCTAAAAAATTTAATTAACAATTAAAAAATGAAAAATTGTGTACTAATAATATAAAGTATTTCTATATTACTGTTAAATTACAAACTATTCATATAAAATAAATATATTAACATTCTTAATAACACGGTGAAGATTGGAATGATGGTGAAGTCGATTCATCTAGACAAAAGTGAATGAGAAAAGAAATTTGTTTAGAAATAACCAGTTTAATTGTGTAAATAGAATAGATGATACTTTATATTAATTATCACAGAAATGATAACCTTAAACATATACTAATAATGATTTATGATGGAATGAAAATCTAAAAATAGTTTAGATAAAAAATTTCACAATTTTATTGAATTTGAATTAATTTTATTTTAAATTATTTTCAAATGTTTGGTTGGAATGAGACAATTAGTGAATTCTAATTTTTTTTCTTTTGAATAAAGTATTTTAATTATTATTAAATTAAAAAATTATTTAAATATTAAATAATTATTTAAATTTTAAAATATTAAATATTTATGATATTTTATAGTTGTTTTTCGTTAATGTTATTTTTTTTTTCAAAGTTTTTAAGTTTTTTTTTTATTTTATAAGATAATTTATATTCTTATTTAGGTTCACATTTTAATATTATCGATTAATATTTTTAAGATGTTGCTGTTTAAACTTTTTTTCTCTATTTTTTTTTCAGTGTTCGTTAAAAAGAATTTCTAATTGTTATTAATAAAAAAACTTAATTAATGTTGATTGAATTTTTTTGCATATAATCTTGCACCATAAATATTAATAAATTATTGAAAAAAAAATCACTTCAGACATAGACAAAATAAAGATTAAGACAGAAGTTTCTTAAAAAAATTAATTCACATCAGCAATAAAAATAGTTTCTTTAACATTAAATGAGAAAGCTCTAACTAATATAAAGTAAGAGATAATAGTGGTAAAAAGAATAACATCTTTAATTACAAAATAAATTCCTGTTAATGTCATTAAATTAACTAAAAAATAATGTTTTAATTTTATTTAAGTGGATGACACCTGTATTTAAGATTCAACTAAAAGAAGATAAGTAAGTGTAAATCATAAATTTAAAAGTATGAATTTCAAATTTTTACTTTTAAAATAAAATTTGAAACTTTCTAATTTTCTAAAATTTTAATTTCTTATCCAAGCAATATATTTCATCAATCAAATATTTTAATTAATTAAAAAAATTTATTACCCTGGATGAAAAAGGATAGTTGAAAATGGAGATTTGGATTGAGGAAGATATTATTTAATCTAATTTTTTAATTTTCCGTGCAGGAAGAAGCTAACTATCAACTCCCTCGCTTTCCTTCTCTTGTGTAGTATATAAAGAGGCACACCCACACCACCATCAAACCAACAAGCCAACAACAACAACTCTTCCTCCTTCTCACTCTCTCTCTCTCTTCTCTTCACTGTTTCATGCAAAACCATTTCTAGGGTTTTCCGTTTTCGCCATTCTTCCCTTCAATTCCCCTCCTCCGGCACCGCCTCGCCATGGCATTTCCGACCAAGAAGCTCATCGACGACCCCAATGGTGCGTGCGCATCCCTCTCCTCTCTTCCCACTCCCTCTCCCCTTGCTCCGCTCAATTTCCCTCTCTCTCTGCCAAATTCGCTGTCAATCTTTGCTCTCTTTAACTCTCGCCGTCCACAATTGCTGCGCTCTCAATGTTCCGAACACCGTTCTGTTCGGAATCGTGCTCTCGATTTTTTGACTGTTTGTGTTCTGTGCATTTTGTTGACTTTTTTTTTCCTATTTGAACCTTGAATGTTTTAACATTAGTCTTTGACTTACGAAATTCGCTGCTCGAGTCACAAAATTCGATGCGAAATGTTGTAGACTTTATTGAGGTTCATGTTCTGCTAATCTTGCTGTACTAGTTCGAAGATTACGGTCCAGTGCCAGAGTTAGATTCCGATTTAGATTTTATTTCTTTTTGTATTTTTACCTTAGTAACACTGCATTTATGATTGTGTAGTTTTTTTCCTCTTTGAGATTTTGCATTAATTGTACTACATATATAGATGCTTTTCTGTATGCGTGTATCTATCTATATGACACAGGAAATGTGTTGTAGTCTTGGAAATTGAATATATGTGTATATGTTTTGAATGTGATTGCAGATGTTGTGACTGAGTTCATTGAAGGTCTAGTGGAGACTTATCCTGGACTGCAGTATTTAGATGGCTTTCCTCTGGTGATCACACGACCTCGTGCAGACGCATGCATAACTTGTGTATTGGTGTAAAATAGTTGCTGAAGGCATTTTTTTGGCGTTTTCTTAATGTAGGTGAAGGTTGTTCTACGGGCAGATGTTTCAGCTGCAACATATGATAAGGTTGCAGTCGTATCAGGTGTGTGACCATCCATTGGATGCTTTGTATCGCTTTACTGTTCATTTTTTCAGGAGGTGTGTCATTAGTATTGTAGTCAAAGCTTGTAGGTATTGTTATGCTAATTTAGGAAATCTATTTGAAAAAAAAAATGTTGCCAGAGGGTGGAATAGGATATAGGAAATGGTGGGTGGAAATAGAATATTTGACCCTAGGAAACATGTAAAATGAAACTTCCTAGGATGGTTTTGCATTTTTTATTTGTTCAATGATTGCATGAGTTTTACTGATAAAATTGTTTACATCTATATTTTACCCTACAGGGGGAGGAAGTGGACATGAGCCTGCCCATGCTGGATTTGTGGGAGAAGGAATGCTTACAGCAGCAATTTGTGGAGATATATTTTCTTCTCCACCCGTTGATTCAATTCTAGCTGTATGCTTACTTCATAGTATTAGAATTGAAATGTATATCACTCTTTCAGTTATAAGCATATTGTTTCTTCTTCTTCTAATTCTACTATTATTATGATTTGAAATTTAGGGAATACGAGCTGTAACTGGTCCTAAGGGATGTCTTTTGATTGTGAAGGTATTATTTGCTTTTTTTATTTAGCATCCTGCCATCCTAAGTAAAGATTTTTGCATTGGTCTTTGAAGTCAGTATGCATATTAGAATTCCTATATATGGAAAGTGTTATCTGCTATGATTAAGATAATAAATAGTGAAAAAATTATAAGTGAAGTTTCTTTTTATTATAATACTTGGTATCATGTGCCCAATTTTTTTAAAATACTTGACTTCTTGCGAAATCAACATATAAGATAGTGTGGTTTTGCACTAGTATGGTCAGTTCATGATGAGTCATTAGGATTTGCTTTTGTTTCTGGATTCATAGTGTTCGAATTTGGGTGTTGATAGAACTATACTGGCGATCGTTTGAACTTTGGTTTGGCTGCTGAGCTAGCAAAATCTGAAGGTTATAAAGTAGAGGTATGTCTAGCTGGCTACAGATTTCTCATTGCACTTCAAATAATTAAACCTTTAATATATAGGTAAAGTATGGCATACATTTTTTCTGTGCAGACTGTTATTGTTGGGGATGATTGTGCATTACCTCCGCCACGAGGGATTGCTGGAAGAAGAGGTTTGGCTGGGACTGTTCTGGTTCATAAGGTTAATACATGAAGTCACTTTTCTTTCTGCTTTTTTTTTTTGTTGCCAATTCATATAAAGGCTCTGACCACACCTTTTCATACAAACACATGACGGGACTGTCTGGCCTGTGTATTAATGTAAATTTCATTTCTGGAATTCATCATTATACAATTACATATAACAAAAATATTATGTACTTTATTTTTTTGTTATGGTTCCTAGTTCTTTTACATCTACACATTTAATGTTATTTTTATTTTTGACTGAGCCAGGTTGCAGGAGCTGCTGCTGCTGCTGGTCTTTCTCTTGATGATGTTGCTGCAGAAGCTAAACATGCATCTGAAATAGTGGGAACAATGGGTGTTGCTTTGAGTGGTTGCACAATTCCTGGTCAAGTGACATCAGATCGTTTGGGGCCAGGAAAAATGGAACTTGGTCTTGGAATTGTAAGTGTCTTTAGTTCAGTGCCACCTCAACAATGATAAGTATAAGTACTGTGGATCTGTCAATCTATGTTTAACCTGAAATAAGCTCTTGCATTGTTATTTTTCTTGGGGTAATTCATCTCACAGCACTTGAGATAGTTCATGTTTCTTCTTTCTTCATTGTCTTTTTTTAATACATTATTCTTTCGCAAGCACTACTCAATAGTTATTTGATATTTATTTCCATAATGCTTGAAGTCTGTCTTTACTATGATCTTTTCTAATTTAAGGTATAAATTATGCTCATTGCATGCCCTGCTATTTTACAGCATGGAGAACCTGGTGCAGCCATGGTTGATATTCAGCCTGTAAATGTGGTGGTTTCTCATGTTCTGCAACAAATATTGTCGACGGTATGCACTGAAATTGCATGGAAATCTTTTGATGGATTATGATGCTTAATTGGGAATGAAATGCCCTTCTAACATGTACTTCACAAGCACATTGCAAAATCAAAATGGTTGACATCTGTGACAAACTAACCTTTGATGCCCAGCCTTTGACTGTTCAAGGAGCATTCTATTTATGATACTCAACTGAGACTGAAAAATTTTAGTGTTTCAAGTTCTTTTTTGCTCCTCTGTATTCCATATAGAAAAATGTCCTAGTGCCGTATTCTATTTTTCCAATATTCTAATTCAATAAAGGCCACCTGCTAACATTGTCATGTAAGCTTTAGTGCAAGGTTCATTTATATATTGGAGACACAGTAGAGACTCAACAAATATTTTGTGAACTTATGTTAGTATAGATTAGTATATTTAATAGGAGAGCGAAAAGGACAATACACTATTTGAACATTCTTTATCTGATTTGAATCAAAAAGTAAATAATGAGAAATTAAAATTGAATTGGAAAATATATTCAAATAATTGAACCCTCTGACCCTACAAATATTGAAACTAAGAAAATCAATTAAAGAGCCATTTCCTAAGTAGCATACAGATGCCAAATGGACTATTCTGCATACTAAAATCTGACTACAATATCTTCTTGGAAAGGACAAAGATTGTGTGGGAATAATACAGATTTATCCCAGAATTGCATCTTATGAATTTACTCTTTATTCAATGGGTATGCTTTAAGTAAATAACTGTGTGTCCTTGTAGGGGGTGTCATTATCATTCTAGTGAAGTGGGTCTCAATCCTTTTCTTTTTGGTAATGTTTGCAGGAAACAAACTATGTTCCAATAACTCGAGGAGAAAGAGTGGTTCTCATGGTCAATGGGTAGGTTCACGAATATTTTCTTTTCCTGAGAACTAAACTGTGTGTATCGTAGATCTTGTTGTATGATGTTGAAAAACGAAGACAGATTTTGCTTACCACCATAGGTTTCTATGATAAAGTTGTCTAACCTGATGTATTTTTTCAAATTTGAAAATATATTGCCTTTTATTTAGGTAGCATTAACAATTCTTCTATCATTTTAGTTTTTTCTTTGTGCATTCTTTGAAGGTTGTTAACCTCCCTCCTTCAATCATCTGAGTCTTTGGCGTTTGCAAATTCTTATACTTTATGTTAAAATATGCATGTTTTTGTGGCATAATTTTTCTTTTAAACATTTTCAGACATTCCTAACTCACATTCTATAATCTGGAATTTCAAATACACATCTGAAAATGCTTTCAATTATTTAATTGATGTTCTTATCTTTAGGATTTTTTTTACCAGATGTTTTGCCTTTTAAGTAGAATTTTTATTTACATTTTAGATGATTCTTCATATACAGGTTAGGTGGCACTCCTACCATGGAACTAATGATTACAGCTGGAAAAACGGTTCCAAAATTACAGCTAGAGCATGGACTGGCTGTTGATAGAGTTTATACAGGGTCATTTATGACTTCTCTTGATATGGCAGGTTTGTTACCACAGCCACTGAAGACCAGCTCTTTGTGATTAATTAAGCAATTCTGATAATCATTATTTCATTTTTTTCTAGGCTTTTCAATTTCTATCATGAAGGCCGATCCTGCTATTCTTCAACGATTAGATGCTCCGACTAAAGCTCCTTATTGGCCTGTTGCTGCTGATGGTTGGTAATTTGCTTTAGTTTATCGTTCAATTTTATTACATGGACAAATTTCAATTATATCTGTAATTTTCGGTTAGCAAGGTTTTACCTTCAAAATGTTCATTCAACTGTAATGTTGATTGGAGCAAATTAATTGTTCATTGATCGAACTTTTGAATTTTCTTTTTCAAGGTAATCACCCACCTGCTAAGATTCCTGTTCCAATCTCAGGATCTCGATCTGCTAAGATTGATGAGGTATATCCATGGAATTTAGAGTCATTTCTGTTCTGACCTGTGAGCTAAGTAAGAAACTAGATAAGTACAAATAACAAGCGTATGAAATATTATCATATATCCTGATGACTTTATCTGGTAGTTGTTTATGTTTTAGCTGTTGAAATTGGACTAATTTTGTGTTACATTTCACACTATCTTTGTTACTGCTGTGTGCTTAGCTGCACTTCATCTATTTGTTGGTTTGATAAATGTTTTTATTTAACAGCTTGCAATAGTTTTAAGTGCATACATTTGGAGCTAAACTTACATAACATGGTAGCGTTCAATATTCAAAGTTTGGTGTTAAGGGATTTATAGTGGTCAGCAACAAGAAAGTCCTGCCATTTGCAGAGTTTATTCTAGAAGAAATAAGTTGAGCCCAGGGATATTTACCAAGAATCAAGGCTATATTATTATCATCCAATCAAATTCTTAGTTTGGTTGATTTTATGGTGACTTTAGTTGTAGGCATTAGTTCAAACTAGTTGTGATTGAATCCCCCTGCTAGTCATGTAATCAGCAGAGTTTTTTAGTGTAAATTACAGTAGTATGTATAAAAGAATTCATTCAAGTTTTAGATGTGAATTATGCTCTTTTATGCAACTCAGTGTATTCATGCATGCTAGGGAGAGTGCTTTCCCTTTTGACAACATGGTGTTTGTTATAATTGTAAACAATGATGCTTAAAACTCAGCTTATTGATTCATGCTATGGAGAATTTTTTTCCCGTTTCACAGCATGGTGTTTGTTATTATGATCATAAAAACACCTTAATTTCATGGCAATTGATATCTTGTTTCTCTTGGAGGGGATTGAACTTGTAGCTAACTTCGCTGTTTTCTTATTGTTCTTTGAGTTTTCTTTTGTCTTGGTATAATTTATGAAATCTGGTATTCGTATTTGCTTTATGTAAGCCACCAAGTCAGCCACAACAACTAAATGAGCAAGGCCAACTTCTCGAGGTAGCCATTGAAGCTGCTGCAAATGCAATTATAAAGCTTAAAGACAATCTAAACGAATGGGATGGTAAAGTTGGTGATGGTGACTGTGGATCAACTGTGAGTCTTATCCATACTTTTACTTGTCTATTTTTAATTGTTGATGTATCATGTGCTTTACTTGGTGTATGGCTTCTCTTCTGCAGATGTATAGAGGTGCAAAAGCAATTCTTGAGGACATCAAAAAGTAAGTTTATGCTCTGCATTGCTTAGCCTCCTATATATTTTTGTTTTTCTTGTTTAGTTTTTTAAACCCTTGTATTTGATTAATGGACTATTTGTAATGTTATTGAGGAACTGCAAAGGAGGTTGCTGAAAAAATGTCAATTTGGTTTATGATAGCAGTCTGACCTAAACTGCTATTTTATGTTCAGTTACCCTCTAAATGATGCTGCTGAAACTCTCGGTGAAATTGGTTCATCAATTGGAAGATCCATGGGTGGAACAAGTGGAATCATGTAATATGCCATTCCTGTTCCTCTAAAGTTAAATCATTTATGCTTATCTGATTATTGTCACTCACTATTTTTCTTTATTCAGTTATACAATATTTTTTAAGGCTGCACATTCACATTTGAAGGGAAGATCCCGTTCTGGTGTCACATCAAAACAATGTGAGAACATTCTCCAAGTTCAGCCACTCTCAACTAGAACTTTACAACATTTCCCCTTTTAACCTTTTTAATTGAGTTTCCGTTCCTCATGAGTCTTTTGTTGATTCAGGGGCTGAAGCACTTACAGCTTCCATTGCTGCTGTAAGTAAATATGGGGGTGCTAGTGCTGGTTATAGAACATTGTTAGATGCCCTTATTCCAGCATCGTCGGTTCTTGAAGAGGTAGTATCTAGTCATTTCCCTTCAGTTTTTTTTTTTTTTTTTTTTTTTTTTTTTTTTTTTTTTTTTTTTTTTTTTTTTTTTTTTTTTTTTTTATATTAATTTTTTGTTATTATTTTTTCCCTTTTTTTTTTTTT
>Ga0099824_1005012_pt1 | contig 18842 bp, 10 predicted proteins | sample SiratrowhiteBW_FD_76837 | JGI IMG/M metagenome (GOLD analysis project Ga0099824, IMG submission 76837) | Root nodule microbial communities of legume samples collected from California, USA - Siratro white BW | ecosystem: Host-associated > Plants > Roots > Nodule | place: USA: California... | reverse complement strand
GTAATGACAATACTAATAATTTTCACTAATTTCAAAAATAGTTGTACAATGAAATAAACTATAACTAAAAGTAATAATAAAAATAAATTATTTTAAAATTATATTAATATAAAATTAATACAATATATTTAAATACTAAAAATTATTTTAAAATATAAAATTTTAAAAGTTAATGATTATTATTAATTTAAATTATATCCTCATTTTTAAATATTAATAATTGGTATTAGTAATTTCAATATATATATATATATATATATATATATGAATATATTTTAAAATTAATTTTAACTATAAATTTCCACAATTAAATTTATTAATAAAAAATTGAATAGTCTATAAACATAAATCATTAAAGTAGTAATTTTTAATAATTCACATATTAATAATGTCAGCATAATGTCATAATGCTAAAATAATTACTAGTTATTATTATTACTAATACTTATATTTTATAACATTTTTAATAATAAAAATAATTGATAAATAACCAGTTAAGTATAACATATTTAGTAATATAAGAAAAAAATTACCGTCTTAATGTAAAAATTTTAGTTCCATTAAGTTTATATTAATATTAATTAATTTTTTAATATAAATACGTAATAATTATTAAAGATGAAATTATTCAACCATTAACGAATTTAAAATATAATTAATGAAATTAATCTTTTTTACAAATATTTTTTTATTGCACTAGAAATTAAGTATGTGTCAATACTAATCATACTAAATTGATTATTTACTTAAAAGAATTTAAATAACAGAAAAATGAAATAAATCCTCTAGAAAAATCTTATAAGAAACTGATTTCTAGGGATTATGTATCGAATGTGTGATTTGAAGGTGAGAAGTTAGGTACCATTTTTTAACATGAAGAAGAAAGAGGTTTATTTTAGTAAATATTTATTAAGTCTATTTTGAGTTTTTTTTTTATTTACGCTTATTATAAAAAGTGGAGAAAGGTAAGAAGTAAAATAGTAACTGCATATATTACAATAAAATTATTTATTTTTATAAAAAACCTTAAAACAAAGATAAAAAAATTGAAAAGGTATTATTATTTGTTTAAAGAATAAAAGACAAATTTCGCTAGAAAAGAATAACAAAAAACACGCAGCGAAGGAAACATTCCCACAGTTCGTTCTCTTCTGAAGACTCTTCCTCTCGCATTCGACCTTCTCACTGAGCAAATGAGGTTCTTTCTTTGTTTCCTTTTTTGTTCTCATTTTCATTGTTTCACTTACTACAAAAATCTAAAGTTTTTTCTAGTTTGCTACGATACGAAGAAAGAAAACTGCATCACGTGTAGGATAACTTCATTTTTATCGCCACTCCATTTCTATATTGCTTTTGCCACTTTTGTGGGAGAAACATTGGAATATTGTTGACCCATTTGGTTGTAACTTGTAAAAGTTTAAGATTCTGAGGAATTTACCCATTTATTTGTAATGTCATTGAAAATTTGTGTCTTTTCTTTTTCTGGTGTGAGATTAGTCGCCATCCTGAAGTTCTGTGGGCTCAACGTTCTGATAAGGTTTACCTTACTGTTGCTCTACCTGATGCCAAGAATGTTTCTGTGAAGTGTGAGCCTCAGGGTTTGTTTAGTTTCTCTGCTTCGGGGGCTCAAGATGAATCCTACAGCTTTAGCTTGGAACTTTATGGATCCATTGAACCTGAGGTAGGGAGGTTATGGTTTTGTTTTATCACATTCTTCACATTAGAAAAATGCCGTACTGTTATTTGATTCTGTGCATGCTTTGTGTGAAATCGTGTTTTGTGATTGTGTAAGGATAGCGGGGATTGGAGCGATGAGTATAATAATTTTTGGATGATTTGGGGCTGGCTGTATGTTTTCTAATTACAATTGTTTGGTACTTTCTTACGAATTTGATCTCTCCTTTTCTTTTTGTCCACGGAATACCGTTCAGCTTCTGATAGTAATTTAGCCTCTTGGACCAAAAGTAGTTGTGCCCTTCTTAGCTTTTGGGATTGTTGGACATATATGGTTTGAAATTGATGCTGTGTTCACAAAAAATATTTGATGAAATGCTTCCTTTACCTTTGGGTTTGGGGTTTCCCATCTTTTAATCCCACCTTGAGTTTTACATTTTCTCTATGGTAATTTGGTTGGCAATGATCATTTGTTGTTAATACAACAGGCATTAAGGAAAGTTTGTAATCCTGAATGCTATTCCATATGTATTTTTGTGTATTTGTGTTTACTAATATTATGTTTAGCATGAAACTATGGTCTGTCAATCCTTGCCTTTCCTTTCATTGACTAGATTTGAATATTTAGCATTAATGCGTGCAACTTATGTTGTACTATTTATGTACAGTATTAGAGATATTAAACTATTGCCATGTGTAACCTAAGCATTTAACCTTGATACAAAGGAAGAAGAATTATTATTTTCTTAATAAAAACTCATGGTAGGTATTACTATGAATCATGACATAAAAGAATTCACCAATCATTTGCCATCACATGAACCAAATCCAATAAAAGAAAAAGAAGCAAGATAGAAAACTATGGGGGCTATACCAAACCCATGCAAAGAAAAACAACACAAACTCCCAACTACACAATCCTAAACATTTGAAACCTATTTTGGAAAAAATCCAAACTAATAATAGGAGGCATTGCAGAGTACCATATAAAATCAAGTTTATTCTCAATCCCCAAATTGACTAAAAGATCAACACAATGATTCCCTTCCCTATAGATATAAGAAACTTTAAAATCTATCTCATCACAGGTCTTCAAACAATTTATCCATCTACTATGAAGGGCCCAAGGAACCACTAGAGGAGGGAAAAGGCTTTACAAACCAAAGAAGAATCACGTTCAAGCCAAAGCCTTCTAAAACCAGCTACACAAGAATGCTCAATCGCAAGGATAACTCCCATGACCTTAGAAGGAGTTTTGAATCCTGAAGAAAGAGAAGTTGGCAATGTACTCACTCAACTACCTCTGGAGATACTAGCACATGCAGCCACCCCAGGACAACCCCTAGCAGCACCTCCAGTATTGACTTTGATCTAACCCACATCAGGAAACCTCCAGATAACTTGTAAAGTGGAGAAAACTGACCGAGTGTTGATGTCAAAGAATTTCAAGATAGAAAAGTCAATCATATTATTATACATGGATTTGGTAGAGGCATTACTTGAAATCCTAATGAACCCTTTGATGAATAAATTGTTGAGTCAATGTTGATAGCTTGTTGGAATCTAGCATGATTCCTCATCTACCAAATCATCCACAAGGAAAGGAAACAACAACAAGCCGAATATGCTTAACCAAAGAGCTTCCGGGACACTTAAAGAATGAAACTAAGAGCACAGGAGTGACAACCTTAAAATCATTGAAGATCTGTTTAAGAAAATTCCAAATACACAAAGCGGTAGGACATTCAAGAAACAAATGCAAGATACTTTCCCCATGCTTATTGCACAAGGAGCACAAGGAACACATGGAACATAAGTGAACACCCCTCTTTTGAACATACTTATTAGTGCAGAACCTTCCAAAGGATGAAGGACTTGGTTGGGGGAATGACTGAAAGACCAAACCAAATCCTCCCAATCTCAAGCACTAATAGGGTTGAGAAAAAACATCTAGCCACCTTTTGACTTAGCACCCAGAGTCCTCTAGCTTCTAATTAGGAATATCCAAAGAATCAAAAATGGAAAAATTATGTAAATTCTGAAGCTCAGGTAGGCTGTATAAGGATGGAGATAAAGTCCAAGAGCTACCACTCTAAGCATGCTAAACCTTAGCAATAAGGTTGACTCTATCCAGATGAGGAACCCTTGCAATCAAAGAGATACACCTAGAGGAACAACACAAGTCATTCCAAAAGTTAATATTATCACTCTTACCAATAATCCAAAAAGTATTTTTCTAGGACCGTGTCATAAAATCCTAGATACCCAACCATATAGAAGAAGAATGAGAAGTAGGAATTTTCTGATACTTAGACTTAAGAAACCTGGCCCTCATCAAAGTAGTCCAGGGCATAATATTGTAAGCAAAGTCCTAGGCAAGCTTAAACTTTGTTTTCAACCTGAAAATTAGGAATTTGCAACCTACCATCTGATTTAGAACAACAAATTCGAGACCAATTAACCTTGGCAATACCTTGCTTATTAAGAAGTGGACTTTAAGTCTAACTCAACCTTACAAAACTGGCTTAAAAGGTGAGGTTTGCACCCACATATAAACTATTGAAAGACTTTATCTTTAGTTGATGTGGGATCTTCAACACATCCCCCTCATGTCGAGACTCCTCAACTCGTGTGTGAGACTATATATTAAGGGTGATTTGATAGTGGGTGGCCCGATAAGCCCAACAACCTTGTTAGGATAGACTCTGATACCATATTAAAATAAAGGAAAAGTAAATATGGATTAATCTCTCTTGTGTAAAATACACTCATAAGGATTATTTATTTATAGATAAAAATAGTAACAAAATGATCGAAAATATGGGCTAAGCCTGTTATATTCAAGACTTATTAATATCAACTGTCTAGATAAATTCCTAACCCATGTTTCAACTTCCTTAAGAAGGTTCATAGGCCATTTATAAATTTGAATGCTATAGGACAAAAAACCAAAAGCAACAAAGTTCACCAATTGAATCCTTTCCATCTTGTTGAGAGATTTCCTTTCAAGGAGGCTAATTTATTTCTAACCGTATCAGCCATAGGTTGAAGATAACATGATTTAGGAGCACTAATGAAAATAGGAACACTAAGATAATTGAAGGGAATAGAACCTCTATTACGGGAAAGGATAAAATTAACTCTCCTAGTAAAGGCAAGAGAAGTATCAGCAGTAAAAAAACTGACTTGAAGTATTGATCCATTGGCCAGATGCAGTACCATAAGAATGGAGGAAGGTCATAAGCAAGGTTATCAGACTTGAGTCTACACAGACTCATGAGGGGTCTGTAAACTCGACTCGTAAACCCGACTCAGACTCGTAAGAGTCTACTTCATAGAAAAATTCAATAACAGAAACAACTATACATCATTCATGATACCAATTCCACAATATTAAAATAAATAAGTTCATACAATATACCAACAAGTAAATAATAATTAAATAATTAAAGAAATACAAATGCTATCAAGTTTAATCTGCTTCGTCTAATCCTTTAATGAAATCATTTTCACCATCTTCATCATCATCATTTCCAATAGAATTTGAACTAGATCCGGAAATCTTAAAAACGTATAATCAAATAATTGTAATTGCAATTTTAAAAAATACCCATAGCCACAACAAATACCTAAAACCAAACCTGAAATGAAAAAATCACTCAGCAGCATAGTGGAGGGGAACCGCATGGAGGAGAACCTACGGCGGCGATGACGACGGGCAACAAACAGACCATGACGACGGCAACGAACCCAGACGGTGAAGACCTGACGAGGCGATGCAAACCTCGACGGTGACGCAGTGGAAGATGACGTCGTAGTGGAAGACGACGACAACATACAGGAAGACGACGATAAACTCAAACAGTGAACCCAAATAGCGAACCCTAAATCGGAGTTCAAGAATCCTATATTGAACACCTCTTCTAATCACGAAATCTAGCTTAAACCAGGTATGAAATCCCTAGTGAAATTTGGATTTTCTTCGCAACTCATTCACTCAGTGGCAGGCTCGTAAGTTTGGCCGAGTCCATCGAGTTTACTTTCGAGTTTACTGAGTCTACTCCAATTGCGAGTTTATTGGCGAGTCAACTTGGTCACGGGCAGTTAAACCGTAAACTTGAACGAGTTTATGAGTTGACCTGCGAGTTCGATAACCTTGGTCATAAGGTTAGTCAAAGATTTTTTATTTGCTCTGCAAAGGACAAAAATATCATTAGCATAAAGAACATGTAATGGAAAGTTAAAACCTTTAGGACCAGCCACAGGCAGGATTTTATGGGAGTTAATAAGCTGAGAAATTCCCCTACTTAATACCTCTTCAGGAAGACAAAACAGTAAAGGAGATAGGGGATCTCCTTGTCTAGCCCGTCTACTCCAATGGAAGAAACCAAGAAGATTCCGATTAAAAGAAGAGTAGATTTCAACATTTGATGAATCCTTGATGATGAAGAGCTAGTGAAAACCAAATTGCTGCAAAACTTGTATCAGAAAATTCGATTTGAGGGTATCAAAAGTCTTAGTAATATCAATTTTTTGAAGGCTACATTACCACCTTTAACCTTTTTAGACAAAAAAGGTAATAGCCTTAGAAGTAATGCATATATAGTCCTTGATTAGTCTTCCCTTGATGAAGCCATTTTGATTGGGAGATATGATTCTACTGATGATAGTAGAAAGTCTGAGCAAAAATTGGGAAATAATTTTGAATCTAAAGTTGGCAATAGCAATAGGCCTAAAATCCTTAATAGACTCAGGCCTAGGAACTTTCGGAATGAGAGAAACAACATTAGAGTTCATTTTGGGGAGAACCCAATTCTGCACAAAAAACTGTTTCACAACCCTACAAACATCATCCCCAATAAAATCTCAGCAAGCGTGATATAAGACACCACCAAACCTATCAGAATCTGAAGCACTATCACCATTTAAGCCAAAAGCAGCCTGCCTAATCTCATCCTTATCCAGACACTTAATCAGCATAGTTTTTACTTTCATTAATCATATTTAGGAATGCAAGAAGAGATAATTTCATATCTGCTATCAGAAAAATCAGAGTTAATATCAGTTTCAGCATCGAGATTAGGGTAATAAGAAAGGATATGATCCTCAATCTGCTTAGGGTCTTCAAGAACTCCTTGATCCTCCACAAGCCTATGAATCCCGCTAGCATTATCTCTCTTCTTGACCACAACATGGTAAAAGGTGGAGTTCCTGTCCCTATCATTGAATCAAATCATTTTAGTTTTCTCTTTCCAGAAAAGGGGTTGACAATGCAAAGCACATCGCATGTTTCTCTTTGGAGCGAGTCCTTATCAAATAAAGGAGTAGATTCTAACTGCAACTGAATTGAATCCAGCAGCTTCAGCTTTTCAAAGACAAAAACATGCAAATTACCAAATATATGCTTATTCCAAGTTTTGAGAGTCTGTAGCTTTTTTTGTAACACCAACATGGGGCAGCCAGATATTCTTTCAGACCAAGAATGCTTAATGAAGTCCTTGCAATCAGGGTGTTGAAGCCACATCTTGAAGAACCTAAAAGATGAAGGTCTGCTAGAAAAATTGGAGTCCGAACAGGCAACCGAAAGAGGGTGATGAACTGAACAATTCTTGGAGAGAATTTATATCTACAAGTAGACCAAATATCTAAAATGTTACACAAGGTTCTGTCTAATTTTCTTTCGATCTGCTGATTCCCCGTTCTAGCATTGGACCAAGAATTGAAAGCACCAAAGGAGGGAGTAACAATAAGATCATTGCTGTCAGTCCAATTGGAAAACTCAATACAAGAGATGCTATTAGGCAAGATGCCTCGTTTGGTTTCTTCAACAAAGAGAACAACATTGAAATCCCCAAAAAGACACTGGGGGCCCAGTAGATTGCTCAAGTTACATCACAAAGTCCTTCTAGAATTGTAAGTAGTAGCACCATAAATACCTGCAAAATTAACCATTCTGCCTTGGGCAGAAACTGATATCGAAATATACTGCATACAGGAATGCATAACATGAACAGAAATATCAGACCTGCCAAGGCACCACATTTTAGAGGTCTTTTGATTATTATCGGTAACAATACACAGGTTAAAATTCAGATTATCAAAGAACAAAGCATGAGAAGGAGAAAAGGCAGTCATAGGTTCAGCAATGAAAATGAAGTAAGGTTTTTGTTCAAGAATAATGTTTCTAAGCATGTTAAGAGAATTGTTATTGTCAATCCCCCTTTTGTTGTAGAGGAAGCCTCTGATCTCCATCATTTCTTTTTCGTTAGTTCCTGAGAAGTATTCTTTTTAGGTCTTTGAGACTTTCGAGTTGTTTGGACAGGCTTATCTTAAATTTCCTCCTGACCTCTTTGAGAATCCACTTCATCATGAACCATATCAGTTCAACATTTAGAAACTAAATTAGCCTCCTCAACAAACTTGTCCATATTATCAGAACCAGCATCTTCTTTAGATGTAGTGGCAGCAGAGATGTCCTTAAAGGAATTATGAACCTTGAGAATATTATCAAAAAGAATTATTTACAACTGAAGTGTGAGCAACTTATTTTTGGAGAAGTGTCAGTACTTTGTCGTTGATTCACTGTTATGATTTCACTATACTCCAATATCACCCAAAATTTGGTCAATACTTCTAACGGAACCAATCATTGCCACCAAATGTCGTCCCTAATCATCTGCTATATCACATTATTGCTCTACTTGTTTCTTTTTCCTGCTGTTTCGTACGAGTTTATTTCTTGTATCTCTTATCCCCATTGTTGTTTCTTTTGTTGAGTCTTTAACACCCTTCAAGCAAAATTGTTATGCTATATGGAACAACATGTGGAATTTATTTTCATATTATGCATATATGAAACATTCAATATTTTTATCTTTAAATAAATAGTGTTTTTGTTGAAGGTTCTATTGAAGTTGAATACATATTAAACTACTCAAATATTATGCTAAAAGTTAGAGATCTGGTGGTAAAATAGATTTCTCTAGAGAATGTGGCTCAACAGTTTTTGTTTTTGCCTCTTGTATGTTACCTTTTTTTTTTTTTCATATCAAACTTTTTAAAGGAAAATGTTTGGTCGTCATATCCATAAAATTTCATTATTGTGTGCAGGGTTGTAAAACTAAATCTGGCTTAAGAAATATACTATGCTCAGTTCAGAAAGGAGAAAAAGGTTGGTGGAAGAGGCTATTGAAGTCTGAAGAGAAACCTGCTCCATACTTGAAGGTTGATTGGAACAGATGGTGTGATGAAGATGAAGAGTCAAGTTGTAAGCTTTTATAAATCATAACATCCCTTGGAAGCTAGATTTTTCTGGTATATTTAAAAATTTTACTCTGTAATTAAATGTGAGAGTTCATATTTCTGTGGCCATCAATGCATTTAGTGTCAAGAATGATCCCTCTTGCAATTTTTCTCTAGAGTTCATTTGGAAGAGAAACCTTTTCTCCGTGATTATTCTTAAGAGTCATAGTCAACAAATTCTACAAAATGATAGTCGTTTTGTTTTCACCTTTATGATGCCACAAGAGCGATTGACCTAATCTTTTATTCACTATCATCATCATCGTCATCATCTTGAAATTGCTGACATTTTTCTAGATCTTCCTCTTCATGAAAGGATTTTTGCAAGAACGGTTCAATAATTGCGACCTAAGTATCCTCTTCTGTTAATCTTTTTCTTTCTTAGTACATTGTACATGCTTCCATTTCTAAGTTATTTAGACTTGGGATTTTATTGTTTCTTATACCAATTGTTGGGTAAAATATATGGAAACATGGTTTCCCGGTAAAGATAAAATATAAACTAAATTTGACTATTGCCATCAGAGTAAGAGGGGGTTTGAATAGGTTAAGAGTTTGAAGAACTATCTATCCAGAACCCTTAGCTTTTCTATCAACGTTACCCATAAGAAAAACCTTCACAATAATAAAGGATCCATTAAAACCTAGATAGCAGCCAAACTTGTATCTCAAATTCCACTTGACCAATTCTTTTAGGATATGGATGTGATGTGATTATGATGTTGAAGGTTCAATTGTCTATCAAATCATGTGTTATCTAATGCATATTTCTTCGGTGAGCGTGATTGCAGTTGATGTCTTTCTTGCGTTGGCCAAGCTCATTTTGCTCGACCAATTCACTACATTTTCTGTAGCAACTCTTTCTAGAACCTGTTTTCTTTTGCTGTATTGTTCCAGGCTTCGTTATGCTAAGTCTCTGCCTAATTCTTCACACATTTTTGGTTTATGAAGTCATTTATATCTGTTATAATCATAGAAATAAGAAACAAATCCTTTATAATTTGAAATATCTAGATTATATTGTATTATTATAAATGTTTTTATTTATTCCCAGATCATATCTTTATTATTAGAGGATATCAAATCTCTTCTATTTATTATATTCTTCATTTTATCAATATAAATTAAGCATCCGTGTTGTCTTAGACATACATTATTTTAGCTCAATGTTTCTTTCTTTTCTATAGCTTAACATGGTATTTAGAGTATTTTTCAAAATTGTGCTGTCTAGTAGACCCACTGGCTCTAGAGGATTTTTTTTTTTCACGAACCTTAAGTCCGCATGTAGTGTTCAGGAGCCGTCTTCGGCAAGCTTTTTAGTGAGTTTTCCAACAACCTCCATTTGCTTCAGCGAGCATAGGGTTGGATTGCTTGAACTAATCTATTCTACCATACAAACGTCAAGATGAATCACCTATCCATGTACCCTCATAGATGGCGACACTTGACTACCAACCAACCTGCACCCAAGTTGTGATGAGTGCATGAATGATAGAAAAGAAAATGAGCAAGAACACATTTCTAGAAGGCTTACTGGAAGTATGTCAAGACAAGTGTTTCATTCTCAACGAAATATTCATCTTCTTTATTTTGTATTATTTGGAATTTGTAAATATTTGTAAAAGAGGTGAATTTAATGTTAGTAAATAGGTTTAGATGCCCCTTTTCCAAGCCCATTTGCATTTATATAATTATAGTACAATAAAGAAGACAAAGGCAAGGTGAGAATAAGCAAACAAGGTGTTTCAAGGTAAAAGAGGCCCACATTTAAGCCCATGTGAAGCCAATTCTTGGAGTCAAATTCGATCATCCAAGGGTTCAAAGCAAGCTAGGAAAGCATGTAATCAGGAGGCGTGAAAGGCATGAACAAGGCATGGAAAATGCTTCCTTCAAAACCGACCAATTAAGGATTTTCTTGGATTATTTTTAATATTATATTTGAATTCTTCCCTCCATGTCCATTTGAATTTTCAGTCAGTGCCAACTTTGCTTGAGAAGCCACATTTGCATTTTATTTCACTAGAATTAGGCATTGAATTTCATTGTAATTTCTGGTCCTATTTGGCTATAAATAGCCATACCTTGTCTTGTAATGAAATTAGACTTGTGAGAGCAGATGTGATAGTGAATTCTTGTTTTGGGTCTTATCTTGAATTCTTAGGAGGCAAGTAACAATTTTTCATGGAGCTTATCAAGAAGATGAAGATTCCTTCATCCTCTAGAGGCGCTCTTCTTCTTCTATCCATCTAAGTCATTTGCACTTTCTCTTTTCTTTTCTATTCTTTAGTTGTTCTTATGCTCTTATCTTGTTAATCTTATGTTCTTGAAAAACCGCAACCTTCTAGCTCTCTCAGATGTTAACCTTCATACTTGTATAATCTTATGGATTAAATTCGTGTTCAGTGGAAGCCATCTTTGAGCTGTTGTTTCAATTTTAATTTCATAATAAAAAGCTAATGTAGTTTGTTTCCTAATTCATAATTGAAGCTAAATCATTACAAGAACCTTAGCATGTCACCTCCTGTCTACAACCTTACTCATGTGGTGGGGGGCTCCATGAGAGTTCATTTGGTGGTTTGATCTAATTTTGTCTCTCCTCAAATTATTTTATTATTCTTTTCTATATTTTGAGATAAAGAGTGTCTTCCAACACCCTATCAGCATCCAAAACATATTCTCTATTTTTTCTAATTATATTGTTAGTATGAGAAGATGGACGAGTTTAGCTGTTCATCTTGGGCTTTAGTAATCAAGTTATTAGTTAAGTTAGTTGGGCTAAAAGTCCCATCTCACTACCAATACTGAATCTGTCCCTACAACTATTTTGTCTCATCAATTCTAGTAGTTCATGGCATCGAATGGTATTCTTTGTCAAACTCCGTGCTCTCACACTCCTTGACAAAATGGAGTAGCTGAATTCAAATTGACATCTTACTGAAACTACACAAACATTTCCTCATAGTCATGGGGAGTTGTTTGATATAATATGTCGTCTTTTCAGATCCCTATATTGCCACAAGCAATCACTCCATGCATGGTTTGGGCGGTTTTGAACTGTCTTTAGTAGATTGGAATGATGCAAAGTGATGCTGATTATTCTCTACTTTACCATCATTCTCCCCGAAGATATATTTACCGCATTGTATATGTGGACGACATTGTTATCATAGGCAAAGATAAGGAGGGTATTGTCCAACTAAAACCATATCTTCAACATTTTTGGACAAAAGATTTTTGATACTTGAGATATTTCTTTGGTATAAAAGTTGCACAGTTCAAGGATGGCTTGGTCATCTCTCAAAGAAAATATGCTCTAGGCATTCTAGAAGAAACAAGGATGTTAAATGCTAAACTTGGGGACACTCCGATGGATCCAAGTGTCAAACTTGTACCTGACAAAGAAAAACCATATTCTAACCCTGGTAGATACAAACGACTAATTGGTAAGCTAGATTGCCTTACTAAGACTCATTTTGACATTACATTAGCTGTGAACATAGTATGTCAATTTTTAAACTCTTTGTCAAGATTATTGGGATGTAGTCATTCGAATCCTAAAGTATTGGTAAAATTTATGAAGATAAGGGAAATACTCAAATTGTATGACATTACTAAGTGATAGATGTTTCATTTCAAGGTACTGTGTACTTGCTGGAGATAACTTAATATCTTGGAAAAGTAAGAAACTAAATATTATGGAAAGATCAAGTGAAAAAGCAAACTAAAGGGTAATGACATTATTACTTGTGAGCACATGTGGGCAAACAAATCCTCAATGAGCTTAAATTTGAAGAAAGTTCCCAAATGCATCATGTGACAACTAGACAGCAATATACATTGCCTCTAATTCTATCTTTCATGAGAGGATTAAACATATGGAGGTAGATTGTCATTTCATGAGAGAAAAGGTAGAGTCTAGAGATATCACTTATAGATTTGTTAACTTTAGTGAACAGGTGACAAACATATTCACCGAGTTACTAAGAGGACCAAGGATAAATCATATTTGCAGTAAGCTGAGCACATATGACTTATATGTTTTATGCTGATTTGTCTAGTTCTATAAATTCAATTTTTATTCTCAATTCTCTATTCACACCACCATCACTATTCTCAATTTGTAGCATGCTGATCTTTTAGTTTACCTTGGATGGCAGATTAGTTGAAAACCTTGTTTTCTTATTTCCAAAGTTGCTTGAGGACTACTTAGAGTTTATTACTTCTTGTGAGTATCGCTCTAGTCTGATTAAGCTTTTGTTGGACCTTTTGCAGCTGATTTGGTATCTGATGATGATTCTCGGGTAAACTAATTTTTTTCACGAGCCACATGTAATAGAGTTACAAAATTTAACAACCTGGTACCTAATTTCAATCAATGGCATCTTGTTCTTTTGCAGTTTGTTGGTCAAGATGAGGGAAGCAGTGATGATGATGGAATGTTGTGTGAGTGGTTCTCTTGTATCTGTTGTTAAAATTTAGTGATTCTTTCAATTGCTTAGGGACGTCTTTGTTGTGATATTAATATCTGTATGGAATATATGCATACTGAGATCCTTTAGACTTTGGAAAAGCTTCTCAATAAACACTTGTAGGAGAGGTAAAATCAGCATGTGTACCTCAACTTATAGGGAAATTAGATGAGAAGATTTCCGTAAGAGTTGAAGTGCATACAACATAGTTGATTTTAACTTATGAGAGAAGTTTAATTCATTTTATCTCATTCTCTTCTCCTTTAAGTACTTAAAGTCTTAATATATGGTTATTATTATACTTTGCACATGCATGGCACAAGCTCTATATCTCTGTATCAGTCCGTAGAATGAATGTCTATATTTCCTCAAAATTGACAATTTGTTTGTTGTTGTAGTATTAAAAACTGCTTCATTTGGTTTTATTTATTTAATATTTAATTATTTGATGTAATCATTTCATATTTATTGTGCTCTTCCCCTTCTGACATGAATAATTATCCTTTGCAGATCTTCCTGACTTGGAAAAGGCTAGGGGATAGTAACTCTTACAGTACTAACCAAGATATAAAAAGCATGGGGAACATGGAATCATGTTGAACTATATAAATTCACTTTATAAGATTCAGTGTGATAATGATTGTGTGGCTGCCATGTATATAGAATCTAAGTAGTGCTTTGGAACACATAGTCTCGATCTTTTGTGACTACTTGGAACCTATTCTGATGAGGGTTTCTTTGAAGGGAATTCTGGTTGCATCATATAATGAATCTAAGATTGTTCTTAACCACATTGTTTTAAGATTAGACAGACCTAACTTTGACTACGTGTCTTTCAAGCTTGCAACTTTTATATGAAATGCTGTTCTTCATATTTTATTTCATTTTTATGGAATTTGACGTTCCTAAAAGGTACTGAGATGGAAATGACTCCAATCTTGGATCTCTTGAAGTTAAATCTCTGATTTGATGAATTGCATATTTTAACTTCTTGACATACAAATTATGATGAAGGCATGGGATTATGGTTTAGGTTATCAAGGTCGTCCGGGGTGGACTGAGCATTTTTCGTCGTTGAATGTTAAAATCTCTACTTTGCCCTTATTGTAAGAAAGCTTGTAAAATGGTTATGGATTTGAAATTTGAATCATGAATCGTTTTTTCAATTTTTTATTTGTGAATTGAATTTTATTATAATTTGAAAGATATATAATAAATATAATATGATATTTGTAAGTAAGAACAAGTGACGTAAAAAAATATTAGAAACATTATATATTAAAATGAAAACATTCAATTTATAAAAAATCAAAATATAATAATAAAATGTAAACTACTATTTTTTATATTTAAATCTTACATTTGATGTGTTCATTTATCATTTTTGAGATTAATGTCTTTGAGCTTATTTTCTTCTAATGTAACGTTTTCTTGTGGTTCATTTCCATATTATTTTTCTACTTTTTTTTTTTATCATCTTTTCAATTTCATTGTCATTTAAAGTAATGGTAGATATTTTCTTTTTATTAACTTTAGTAGTTAAATTTCTTGAATTTATTAAAGAAATAAAACATATTATAAGTATTATAACATTCATGATTAATTTAATTACATAAGTATTATAGTTTAAACAAATACTTCTATTTCTTTTCTAGTTGGGAGTTCCTTATATAAGAGTAAAAAATACATGTATATCCATCCATAGAACATCATTTAGTTGGTAAGGATTCTACTTTTCAATAATTCACTCATTATTTGATTTGATATTAGATAAACATATATAATTATAATTATCTTTTTTCTCATCTCTAACATTTTCCCTTATTTCAAGTTGAAGATTACACTTAACAAAGACAAATGCATTTAATTTTTGTTGTTCTAAGCAATTTCTTCTCTTTAGTATGCACTTGATCAAATATGTTCTAATTTCTTTTGCTCCAAATAGCACTTCAAACAAGACTTAAAATCCTCACTGCTAGATTTTGTAACTCAAATATGTTCTAATTTCTTTTGCTCCAAATAACACTTCAAGCAAGACTTAAAATCCTCGCTGTTAGATTTTGTAACTCTTTCCTCTCCAGCATAACTTTCCCAACACGGAGTTGAAATTTCAAATAAAAGCTAACATAAATAAATGTGATCTTAACAATAGAAAATAAGAAAATTACAAGAAGGTAGGGTTAGACTATAATTTAAATAATTTTGAAAGTTTTTTTGCAAATATCATTTGATTAGTGATTCTAAGCTCAAGATTTTGTTCTCAACATAATCAGATAAAAAATCTTTTCATTTGATGTGGGATATCAAATCAACTTCACTAACCTTAATTAAATAATTTGTTTATGATACTTTCTTATTAATCTAGTTTAAAGAGCAGATTGAGAATCTTCAATCTAATAGACAACATTTGATACATGTATGACCTAAGTAGATACATTAAGAAGGCACGACTTAAAGTTGAGCACATTTCAATAGACTTCCATCCAATGAAACTTAAAACATTTCTCTTAAAGAATAACTCATAAAAAATATAATCAAATGAACATAGTTAAAAGTCAATTTTATTCTTAGCTCATCTAGTTCAGTAGGGTCAAGTCAGACATAGATTTTACAACTTAACTAAAATACTTCAGTAACAAATATTCATGTTTACTTTAACATGTGATTAAATCATAGTTTAACGTATACTCAGTCAAAACACATATACATCATATACATCATGTGTTTAAAAAATAGTTAAAAAAAACATTTTAATATATTCTCACACATCAAGTTAAAGATCAGTGGAAAAGATTAAATGCTTCACTTTAATTATTTTCTATTTGCTAGTTTTCTTGTTCTCCCCCTTTTTTCATCATAGAAAGGGGTTTTTAAAAGGAATCACCATTTTGTTTATATATAGGTGATTAAGGTGCATAAATCAGGTAACAAGAAAAAGGGAATTGCAACTTAGACCCATAAAACCAGAAATGATTATATCTACTATAAAACATATGAGACAATATTACCAAAAAATTTTATGCAGATCAAACATAAATAACTTAATATTATTTTACTCAATTCTTGCCCAGATCATCTAATAATATTATAGGAAGGATTTGATCCTTCAACTTCAAAGATTGAGATAAGGATCTAAAGGAGTGGAGGAGTATTACAAAGTTGACACATTTTTTTAGTATACCTATGTTTATTCATTATTAGAAAAATCACTGAAAGTGATAAAAAAAATCGGTCACTAATTAAAACAGTAACCGATTTAGTGACTAAACACGTCAGTCGCTTTTGCTAGTCGTTGATGTATAGTGATCGAATCAGTGACCGATTCTATGACCTAATCTGTGACTGTATTATTATTATTATTATTATTTACAATTACTATCATTATTATTAATATTATTATTATTTTGGTCACAATTCCGTTACTAATTCTATCACAGATTCAGTTACAAATTTGATCACTAATTCGACCATAAATAATAATAATAATAATAATAATAATAATAATAATAACGATAATAATAATATTATTATTATTATTATTATTAATGATAATGTATTAATAAGCCTTTTAACTATTGACTTACTTATTGTCGACCTACCATTATGACTACATCTAATAAGGGTCACAATGGGAAGAAGAAAACTTGTTGAAAAGATTAGAAGAGTTGTCCCCATAGTTTACTATGAAAAAATCAAGCAAAAGAAAATGGTTTGCAAAACTGGATTAGGGTTTAAGAGCCAAATACGTCTACGAAAGGTATTAACACCCTACTACACACATCCTAAGATGATATTTTTAATTAAATGAGTGAAACGAATATGAATTTATAAAATGTTTATTTTTCCAAAAAATAGAGAAACAAAAATACAAGTAAAATTCAAAGAATATATATATATTTTAATTTTTAGGTCCTACAAAAATTGACTTTACTCTAAGTATTTCCATTTACAATGAAAAATTAGGGGTCAAGTAGTTTTAAATAGATAAAATGTTGATTGTTTTGTTGATACTTTCAAATTTTTGAAATTTTTATATTTTTAAGATTTTACAGTTTCTATAGTATAAAATAGTGTGAATGACTATTCATAATATCCTTAACGAGTCATACAATTAGCGAAAATAGTGTAAACTATACATCGATACTATAGAATGTTTATGTGAGATTTATTTAGAGAAAAATACTCTTTAAAATATTTTTTTGGAAAAGGTGGGTGTATATATAAATAGATGGTGGCAAATAGCAAAATCACTTAGTTTAATGAGCCTAGGCTTTTTAAAGAATGGGGTGTGATGTGAAAGCAGGATGTGCAAATAGCAAAGTTGGTAAGTCAATTTAATGAGCACAAACTTTTTAAATAAGGGGTGTTGTATAAAAATGAGGTGTGCAAATAGTTGTTGGGTGAGTTTAATGAGCTTAGTTATTGGGTGAGTTTAATGAGCTCAGAGTTTTTAAACAATGGAGTGTGATATGAAAATGGAGCGTACAAAAAATATCAAAGTTGCTTGCATGAATCCAGATTTTTTAAAGAATAGGGTGTTGTATGAAAGCAATGCATGAAAATAGTAAAGTTGTTGGATAAATTTAATAAGTTTAAAACAATGGATTTTGGTATGTGAAATAAATTTGCAAATAATAAAATTGTTGGATTAGTTTAATGAGCATTGTGTCATCCCTCTTTCAATATTTTTACTTATCAACAACCTCTTTCATTATCGGCTAGCTTTTTAACCTTGAGGTATGACAAATTAATCCTCTAATCTAATGAAAAGAAATTACATTAAGTCGACTTGAGTTTTCGCATTATTTTTATTTAGACTAATCGAACTCAATCTATTCTTAATCCGGTTGGATTAAATTGAGTAGATCGCGTTATAAGTTTTAATTTTTTTTCTAAAATTTTTAATTTCAATTTATTTTACTAAAATTTATAATTTCAATTTTTTTGCTAAAATTTATAATTTCAAATTTGTTTGTTAGACCTTTCCAAAAAATTTTGTTAAATTTTCAATCATTTTAATAACTAAAGACAGCAGTAACAACACATTATTTTCTTATTTTTACTAGAGAATTTTTTAATTATTTTTTACCACATAATTATTGACAACTAATGACAAGTTTTACAACTTTATATGCTATTTTTTTACAGTAAACTTTCTAAACACAAAAACTAATTGTAAGTCAAAGAAAATAACTTATTTTGGAACTACTGAAAGCAAATGTAATATCAAATTTCCCATTATATTTATATATGCAAAATTAAATTAGTAATTTTTTCTTTGTAATTAAATAAATCATAACTTTTAGTCTCTCCATACAAAACTCTATACAAACTTTTCTAATCTCTTTATATCCTATAAGTTTAGACATAGAGACCAAAAAAATTAAAAGTATATAT
>Ga0099824_1005009_pt1 | contig 18848 bp, 12 predicted proteins | sample SiratrowhiteBW_FD_76837 | JGI IMG/M metagenome (GOLD analysis project Ga0099824, IMG submission 76837) | Root nodule microbial communities of legume samples collected from California, USA - Siratro white BW | ecosystem: Host-associated > Plants > Roots > Nodule | place: USA: California... | reverse complement strand
TATATATATATATATATATATATATATATATATATATATATATATATATATATATATATATATATATATATATATTAGAAAATAACTCCTTTTTCTGGATGTAAGAACACTTTCAAAAAATTCTACCCTTTTAATGAGATTTTTGTTTTCAAATTTTATCTTTCTTAAATTATTTTTATTAAATTAACTTTAATTAATTTAGTCAATAAATAGCATAACTTAAAGAGATTCACTATCTCTCTTATAAAGATAGAGAAGAATCACTAATTGCACCTTGATTAATAAAATAAATATATAATGATCTTCTCAAATTACTAAGGTAAAAAATAGTTATGAGACAAGAAAAAACTGACTAATTTAAATAGTCTTGAAAGTAATTTTAACAAATTATATATCAACAATAAGATAAGTACTATATTTTCATACAAAACAATTAACTATAATTGATGTAAAATATCTTCTCGTATTGAAATATTGATGTTTCTTTTTTATAAAATATTGGTGCAATTTTGAAAGAGATTTATCAAAATGAACTTATGTTAAAAAAAATACCCATATTTATTATGAAGAAGTCTTGCATCACATAATTTTAGATTTGTGAAATGAAGTCATGCTAACAAGTTCAGTGAAGTTGTTTTAGGCCCACACAATTTAATTAAGATTTATTTATTTTTATTTTAAATAAAATCATACCAGGATGACACCATTTCAACTTAAATAAAAAGAAAATATTGAACTCTTCCTACATTTCACATTAGCAAATCCAAAATTATATCATACATGACTTTTTCTTAATAAAGTGGTGTTATGTTAGCAAAACTTATCCATGTGAGTATTTTGACAAAATTACACCATTTTATAACACTTTCTTTCTCTTAATTTAATATACTCAATGTCCTTATCAACTTTATATCAAACTCCTCTTGCTTCTTAATTGAATTACACCATGCCATCTATAACTCTATAGGGGAATAGGCATTGAAATTATGATTGGCATCATGCATTGTTTATTCAATTTGCTAGGAAGAAAGTTTCCAAAGTGAAAGCACCTTCAATAATCAGTAACCCGGTTCCCTCCATCACTTTACCAGTAAATTGACCCTGTTTCCCAACTAGCTTTAAATAACTTATTATGTAAATTAACATATATCTCATGGGATTGGGATTGGGATTAGGTACCTAACAAAGAGGACAAATCAATAAAGAAACTTCGAGGAGGTGAGTGAGATTGATCATTTGGCAGCAGATCTGTGTACGTTCGTACTCATCCCATCATCAACTACACAGTTAAGTGAAATTATATATTTTTTAGTTTTTGCATTCTATCACCCATTTGCCTTTTGCCTAATAAAACCCAAACATCCTGCCATTTTAATATTGCAATAGGCTTTTCTCTTCCATCAACTACAAAATACTATAGTGCTTTTATATATATACATATTTATATGCTGCAAATTAACTAGATTACTCATAAATGCATTACAGCATATAAAGTGGCCAGCAGAAACTTTTCCTTTTCCTTTTTTTTTTTCTGGACAAAGTCCATGCAGTTTAATGTTTGTGAAAAGAAAACACAAACCTATCTATCTATCTATCAGTTACCATTTAAAATTTTCTTACTTTATGCCATAAAATAAGGTTCCATGGTAGGGTAGGAGTTAACACTACATTATCGTATTAACTACTTGCATGATAGTAAATTATTACATATGATATGATATATATATATACAAATGTAATGTATATGATATATATTCAAATGTAATATACTCAACGAGGACTAACTATTACGTAAGTATTGGTATGTAACGATGAAGTTATTTACATCATTATGTTGAGACAGTTGAATTAGAAAGAAGGAAAAAATTAGTTTCCTGAAAAGTGGGAGATAAAGATCGTATATTATTTGTGTATAAGGCAGTGTCTGTGCGTGAAAATGTCAATATTGTGGACAAGCACATAGGACAGGCGATTCCCTTAAAAGAAAAAGTGAGTCTGATGGAAGTCCATAGAAAGAAGCAAAAAGAATAGTATATATCCATGGCAGAAACAAACAAGAGAGAAAAGAAAGAAGAAAACAAATATTAAGGGTAAGTGTAATAGCAGAGACAGGAGCTAATTGGCATCAAAAGTTAAGGTGGATGGAATGGAACTTGGGCTTTCGCACTTGGTGCGGTTGATGTGTTTTCCCTTTTCAACTTCTTGTAAGTACATGTCTCTAGCTTTGAGGGACAAGGAGACCCCACAAGATGAAAGATGGTAGAGAGTAAAGATATGTTCGCACATACACCTCACCCAAATCACAAAGCAATAGGGGCAGCCTCATTGGACGAAAAGCTGAATGAGACTTTTCGTTTTTTTTCTAATAGATTACCTCCTTTATCGAAAATTAGACACTAATTAATGTTTTAATAAGATGTTTTATCGTACACACATGTTCAAGGATCATGTTTTTAACTACATATTTAAAACGCATTATTATTTATCATATTTCAAACCACGTATATTTATGAACCTTAGCTATATCATATAGGACAAAAAGGTGAAGGTGACGCTCAATGGTGAAGACAATTTGACCAGGGGTGGTCCTTTTGTGATTCTGGAATGATACAGATCACAGAATAAAGTTGTTGCCCTTGATTGATGAGCACGACTAGATACCACTACACACATGCACCATCTAGCCAGCCATGCCATGCACTATTGATGGGATCTTTACCCTTGTGAGATTTCTATTCTATGCATAACATATTGTCTAATGCATACAAAAATTTAAGTCACATAAAGGGGTTCTCTGGGCAACAAAGGTAGATGCTTGCGGGTACCTTGTGCCCTACAAGAAGGGGATTCCAATATCAAAAGAAAAAATGAAGAATTGATTTTTCTTTTACATTTTTCACATTGATTATAGGGTTCAAGTTGAAGAGATGGCAATTGTACATGGGTTATGTCGGGTAACCTAATTGGTGACCGACCGGGTAATTAACACCCCAAGTCATTTCAGTTTTCAGTGTCTAACAAATTATTCAACCACTGGTGTCAATTTTCAACACCTAAAAGTTGTATATTAAGTTTTGAAGCATGGATCCATGGCCTTTCACTCTGACTTGTCCCACTCCCACAATGTTGTTTTGAATGCTGTACTGCAAAATTTTTATGGTTATAAATAATGCATGTTGCACGATTGGCCTGTCTCTTTCTTCCTAAACCCCTTTCTCCCCAGGGATATAGCCCCCCATCGCCCACAAGCTACTCATCCAACTTTCTCTTGCGACTTTACTTTTCTAGTATCTTTGTTCCTGTATGATTAGTGTATTATCAAACAATTTCTCTTTTAATTTTTGGTCTACAGGAATTTCTCGCCACTGCTTCATTTTTTATATTATCCTCTCGCTTTTACTTTATGTTATTTTTTCCAAAAAAAAGTCCCTACTTTTTTTTTCCCATATATTTTTAAGATTCAAAGTATAAATCTAGGATCTTATTTGAGAAAGTTTAATTCCTGTATTAGATTTTTATGACCGAATATTTAGATAGACATGTTCTATAACGATGGCGGTCCTTTAAATAGTAATTTATGAGATATGTGTGTTTAAAAAATATTTTGACTCCAAAAAGAATATATAGAAGAGACTCGTATTTAAAAAAAAAGTGTTTATTAAGAATTTAAGTGAGTAGAAATTAAAAAGTTGAGTAACATATAACAAAAAAAACCTACAAACATAATGTTTTAAGATTTTAGATTGAAAGTAATCTCAATTTTTTATATAAATCTGGTTCTTGTTTCATCTATGTGGTAATTTTATTTTTTTTACTTAGTCATACTTAAAAAGATTGTTTAGAAATCCTGATCTTTATTTACTCTTTATTTTCTTTTTGTAATTGAGTTAGTTGATAAAACAAATAAGAATTTTTCGTCATTAGTCTTTATTTAGAATTTATTTCAACAGTTTCCTATGTAGACTAACTTTTTCAAACAAGTTATATATGGAGGAAGTGTTTTTTTTTTTATTTGAATGTAATTAATTTTGAATATTTTGTATTTACACGTTCCACACAATTCTAAGTTGAAACATTTGAAAATAAATAATATAGTTGTAATTATAACTCTCGTATGTATCACGATGCATCAGAAGGGTGTGATAGGCAATCTTATGTATAGATAATTTGGGATTTAATACAATTTTTTTTATAAAATTTAATATAACACAAATTATCTATCCTTATATCAGTCTTCTAACTTTTTATTAAACTACAAAATTACTTATCAAAATTTTATAATGAGGAATTTCTAACATTTCGCTTTCAATAAAAATTTTGGTGCATCCATTCGATATGTCTTGCAATATTTTTGCCTTATATAACATTTAATAATTTAAATTTTGAAAATTTATTTCCATTCTTACATCAATTATTGGTATTGTTAATAATATTTTATAAGATATATATATATATATATATATATATATATATATATATATTCAATTTTAATATTGTTATTTTATTATATTAGTGTTATTAATAATTGGTTATTGGAAGAATTCGTAACCTATAATCGTTAGATTAGGTAAATTTTCTTATATTATGATTATTATTATAATTATTGTTGTTATCATATTATTATTATTATTATTTTATAAAGTTTTTTCAATATATGAACTCATATGATGGGATTCAAGAATGAACTGATTTAGGATACGAATTTAAATTTAATGAACCTAGGGTTTCAAGTGAAATAGGAGTTAGGGATAAGCAACATTACTTCTATGGAAGAAGATAAGTTGCAGAGATGTCATGAAAAATCTTTAATAAGTCTAAGAGTTGGTTCAGCCAATAATCCAGTATATTCACTCTCACCAGTTTGCAAAATATGTGATCTATCCTTATGAATTCCCAAAAATGTTTAAATCCACATGTAGGATATGAGTCTCTCTCAGTTGAAAGTAAATAAATGAAAATAAAATAAAATAAGATCCTTATTAGTTCTTCAATCCTTATTAGTTTTTCTTTTAGTTCTCTAAGTCTATTAGATATGCAATCAGTTTAGTCTCCTCTATATGATTTTCCTTTAATAGTTGAGCCTTCATCAGATGCGTCACCTTGTACTGTAAAGCTTTTTGGATCTTTCTAAGTCTTCCTCTAGTCAAGGGCCCACCTAAATCTTGAATTGGATCCTGAACTTCATTTTTCATTTCATGGACTTGGGCTTTCTCATCATGGGTCTTGTGAAGTTGAGCTTGGATGTCCACATCACTTTCATAAAATGCACACAGAGAGCCCTACACCTCTTGTCTCCATCTTTTCCTTTTCTCTACCTTCCAGGTTTCTTCTTCTTTCTCATATTTCATTTATTTCAAAATATGATCACACCCTACCCTATAGTAGCTGAAGAGTTAAGAATCATTTTTATTTGATCAAAATTTCAAACAGAATAAGTTCTTATTTGCTCTAGAAATAGTTTATTTTCTATTTTTCTTTAAGCTTTTGTCATAAATTTTGATATGGACAGTTGAAAAAAATATTTCTCTGAACTTAACTAAGATCCTACTAAAATTTAGTTTTGTTTGAATAACTTGCTATCTCTAGATTTTAGAGTTATATCACTACTTGACTTTGAAACTGCCTTGATAATAAACCTTTTAATAATACCATAGGATAGAAGACCTAAATGTGAGGGTGGGTGACGTGGTCACCAATTTCAAAGTTCTCTTGGAGAAAATGTGATTAAATACACCTTATTTTGAATCGTAAAGATTCTTAGATGATGTGAATTGATATTTGATATTTAAATATTGCTTTTGATGTTGGTAAGGTTTCTGAACATTGTAATTGATTTGGATGATAAGTATTATCTGTGAATGATGGAATATGTAAGAAAACGATGTTATACATTTAGGATAATGTATGAATTGCATTTGTTTATATATATAATATAGCATGTCTAAGTTTTAACTTAGATCTTCTGGTTTTACTAATTATCTAAGTCATTACTAATCATCTAAGCAGTTATGTAGACTAAGATATCAGGTGGTGAGAAATTGATTAAGGAGTTCAAACATATCGAGACAGTTAGTAGACACTTAGTATTGGATGTTTGAACTTACCCTAATCCATTTTTTGGCTGATAATCTAAGGCTAGGCTGGGTTTCCTTGGGTTCGCTGGTAATCTATCTAAGGCTAGACTGGGTATTCAATTAGATGTTAGTCTCTAGTAGAGACATACTTAATGAGTCTTCTGGAAGATGATAGGTCCATATGTGACCCATCTATGTGATGTGGTTCATGTATGGTTGATAAGTGTAATGTGGTTCATGTATGGTTGATAAGTGTGACGTGGTTTATGTGAGGTCTTTATGTAGTATGAGGTGTGATATGAATATAAATGAACATGTATTTGGTATTAAAATAATATATATGTGAGTCTTTACATGAATTCTTATGAATGATTAATGTAGTTTATTTTTTTTTTTTTGCATTTATTGAATATATTTTAAAATTTTATTTTTATTAACTTATCATTACTTTTCTTGTTATATTGTTATGTTATAAACTACTATACACATGAAATATAAAATTAAATAATTGAATTAAAATACACGAAAGTAAGAAAAAACAATATAAATATTTAAGTAAAGTATTAAAGGAAATAAAATGGAGATCTTAATTAAGTGCAAATTTAATCAATTATTATAAAATGTATGCTTAATAATATTTATAGAGTAAAAATCTTAATTAATTGTTTTTATAGTTGATATTCTTAATTGTAATCTCTACCATAACAACATTCGAATTTTTATTTTAAATTTTTTAATATCTATCTATTTCATTGGCATAGTATTTTAATAATCAGAATAATGCTGGTGTTAACAATTTCATAAAAAATAAATTTTTTAAATATGCAATTGCTCATTAGCATTTGTAGTCGAAGTTGGAATTAACTGAGCCTGCTTGATGTGACAGAATATACGGTAGATTCTCTATGATTTTCTTAATTTGTTCTGACAAGTGTATTATATATATATATATATAATTGGTCAAGAACATCACAAGATTCCTCGACCAAAAACACACTCCAAGAAAGAATAGCGTAGTTAATTTAGGCCATCATCAACCTTATATTTTTATACAATGCATTTTCACAACATTTAATAACTGAACCTGTAGTTTTGATGCCAATTTTTTCGTAAAATAACCCTTTCGTGGAATAATGTGATCCAGTATGTTATAAAACAATAAAAATGAAGTTAAACGACTGTTTAAAGTTAAAATATCAATATAATTTTTTGCCATTAGAACCATCACTTGATAAGTTAAACGACCAATTAACTAATATAATTGAATGATACTAATATATAGCGAATCAAAGTTTAAATTATTATTTTTTGTTGTATCTGGAAGAACATGTGATATAAAAAAACTGATTATTAAAGTTTTAAAAAAAAAGTTACGCAATTGTTTTATGGAGAATGAAATTATTTTCAATTGATGTTGATAAAATTTACTTGTTTTTATATCTTTGGAAATATGTTTTCTTTTTGTATTTAGATTAAGGTTATTTTTTAGTTTATTTTTGTGAGATTTTTTTTTTAAAGTACTGTATTTCAACTAATGTCAGTTAGTATCTTTTGTAGTTATATTTTTATCCATATATATAGATACTATTTTTCGATTAACGTGACTAATGCCGTATTTTATATAAAGTTTCATAGTTTTTCTTTTCTTTTCAATGTCAAATGAGGAAACGTTCAATCAATTTGAATTAATATTGTTTGACCAATAACTATAAGGAGACTTTTTTTAACTAATACCGATAAAAAATTTGTCTAGATTATTTGTCTAAATTTGAATAATGAGATAAAAGAAATAATTGTGATTATGTCAGCTAATAATAATTGTAGTTGACACTAATTAAAAATAATCTCAGTGAATGACAATCTAGAACAATTTTTTTGTTTTTTGTTATTGTCACTTTAGAGTTTAGGAACTTGCTTTGGGTGAAAAATAACCTTAATTGAAAAACATAGACTTACAGTTTTAAATTATTAAATAATATTATTGAAATGAATTTTGTATTTGACATTAATTGAAATAATTTATTTAAAAATAAAATAAAATTCAATAAATTTAAATTATTTTATTTAAATAAAACATTTAAAATAAAAAAAATTCAAATTCTATATATATATGAATTTCTTAAAAATTGTAAACATATGTATCCGAACATATGATAAGTATCAAACAATATAAAAGATATCAAGCAGTCTTGTCTAACAAACTAATCTAAGACTTTGTATGACATACTTCACCTAATGAATTTTGAGGAACAAATAAATACAAAGATTCAATTGTTGTGTCCTGAAAGACAGATAAACTCAAAGCTTCATCTTACAAATTAGAGAACTTTATGATTAGACAAATATGATTTGAGAAAATAAAACTTGTCATTTGAAGAACTTCCTAACATATAAAATAAAGTATGTAAAACATGATTTAGAATAATCATATGAATAAAATATTTTTGCCTCGTCTAAGTGTTGGAAGAAAATTACATAAGGGCTTTGATAGAATAAATTATCATAAGGCCATCGAAGATCTCAATAGATTAATCAAACAAAATCTGTATAGTATAAATCAATGGAGTCAAATTTTCTTACAATGTTGGACTCATAAAAGAACGAAGTAAAAAGATTTTTTTATTCTTAATTATTGTTCATTACATGACGAGTTTAATACTAAAGATAACTTTGATTAGACATTCTTCTCCTCCATTAATGACCTTCTAGGTATGAATTACATATTTTTTTAAAATTACCACGAAGGATTATTCTTTTATAACAAGTAACATCTCTTACAAACTGCACATTAAAATTGTCTAAAACCAAATCACAAAATCATAGTTAAAATTAAAATAAATGCAATCATGAAAAATCTTGCTATAAATAGAGTCGTGGGTTGCATGCATTCTCAAAAAGCCAAAAAAATCAAGTTAAGAAAAATTCTTAAGAAGCATTGTAGTTACAAATGATAATACTTAATCTTCAAATATCCATCTAAAAGAAGGAGACATGTATCATCTATTTGTGTGTACTTCTGTGTGTGTGTGTGTTTAACAATAGGATGTCCCTAACTTCATTATCTATTTCATCTTATAATATTTCATTTACTCAATGAGATATCTTTAATCTCATTTTACTTTGTTAATGTTTAATTTAACATTATCGACAAACAGGAAAATCACAATAAGGAAGGGTTGAATTGTGATTTGATTAATTCTTAAAAACTTTCCACTAATTAATCATTTAATTAATTATTCTAAGCCCACGATCTAATTTGTAAAATACTGAGACTAAAAGTCTTTAATCTAATATGTCATGTAAGACACACTTTGCCAATTTCTCTAAATCATTTGTCTAGATATTTTCTTAGTTATTTTTATTAAAAGAGAAGATTGTGATTCTTTCATATGACAGATAACATATGATGCATACATGATCTATGTAGATACGTTAAAAAAGCATGACTTAATATAAAACACATTTCAATAGGTTTCATATAATGAAGCTTAAAACATTTTTGTCTAAGAAAACTTATAGCAAATATAATCAAACAAACATATTCAAAAGCTCATTTTATGCTTAGTTATTCTATCTTAGAAAGGTCATGTCAGACATACATTTCACAAATCAGCTAAAGAACTTAACTAACATATATTCATGTTTGCTTTAACAAGTGATTAGATCATAATTTAACATCTAACCAATCAATGCAAATTTAGATCAAATACTTAGCAAAAAAGAAAAGTTCAATAAAACATTTTGATAGCTTCTCACACATCAATTCTCCTTCTTGGATTAGTACAGAAGATTATAACACGCAATACACAAAACAGAAATAAGGAAGAGAGAAATTATATATAATAATTTATACTGGTTTATTTATCGCAATGAACTACATCCAATTCTTAATCAAATTAGTTAAGTTCAACTAAGTAGACTAATGTTATGAAGTACACATCGAGTATTCTTTGGGCTCGTAGTCAGTCCTAACTAACTCCTTGAGTATTCTTGACACTAGCCACTTTTGGCTTAGCTAAGTATTCTTGACGCTAACCACTCTTGGCTCAAATAAGAATTCTTGACATCAGCCACTCCTAGCTCAACCTATTTGGCATTTATATCTTATGTATCTCCTCATTTATGCTTTCCTTCTTCATAAATTTCCTTTTCATAGTTTTGTTCAATAAGATAGTCCTTAGATGATCATTTATAGTCATTGGGCATTTTTAACTTTTATATCCATTATGTGTCTAACAAGATTTACCATGATTGTTACATTTAATGTTGCCTCAAACCTTGCTCCTTTTTGTTCACAACGTTCTTGAGAACTAACAATGCTTATCACCCTAGGTAGAGTAGCCTTTTGCATATTTTTTATGATTGATAAGTCTTCCGTATAGGAAAGATAGCTAGGTCAAATTTGACAATCTCTGTGTCAAGAAGCTGATGAAGAAAGCAATTTTAGTTAACGTTTCAAGAGATCTTTCATATCTGAATTCAAACGAATCTATTGGACAGACAAACATTCCCTGCACACATAGCATAAAAACATGGATATTTAATTTAAGTACGAAGTTTGTTTAGCATATGTGTATAGTTTGTGCATTTTAACTGTTTTTATGTACACCTCATCAGACTTAGAGAAAAGGTTACACAATGTTGTATTGTTTGTCAAACAAAATACTTGTGTCTTACCCGATTTGTTGTTGTTTTTATTGTCTTACATACGAAATGTGATCATATTTTACACTGAGTTGTTTTGAAACACTAATTAAAACCTTAGACTGTTGGGCTTTTTCCTTAACAAAATATGTGTAGTTAGAGGTTTAACCTTAGGGATTAAAATGAGTGACATTTGAACAAGATCAAATAATCTTGTATTTGTTGGTAAAACTTATTTATCCTAAATAGTTACTACAAAAAGAGTTTAAACTTTTAATACATCAGACTATGCATGATATACGACAATCCTAATTTTCTATAGAGAGTTAGGATTTTTGACTGTGAGCCTTTTCTTGTTCGTATTTGTCCTAGTGGGAGCGCGATGATCTTCCTTGGATGACTGCATTTATTTGCATTGAGTTCTTCCTGTGACTAAGTTTTTTTTTTTCGGTTGTTGTGCAGAAAAAGACGATTTCTCAAGCTTTGAATAACACTTGCAGCATTCCTCTTTCGTAGTTGCCCTCTCCTTGCCTCAAAGGAGATATTGTTTCTATGCAGATTCCGGAAGAAGCGTAACTGGTGAGGCTTGAAGAGTGTAAGAATAACTTGCATTGTAGGATTCTGCTTGCTAAAGGAGACAAACCTCTAACGCACTTGAACCCATGCAAGAAGATGAATGTTGCTTGGAAATCTCTTAGTTCTTGGAAAGCTATTCCTCGTGGTAAGTGTTGGAGATCCCACATCGACTAGAAATTAGGCCTTTTAATAGTTTATAAGTGGTTGCAAACCTTACTTTACAAGCCAGCTTTGTAAGGTTGAGTCAGGCTTAAAGTCCTTCTTGATATGGTATCAGAGCCTATCCTAGCAAGGTTGTTAGGCCTATCGAGCCACCCGTTATCGGACCACCCTTACATATAAGTTTCAAACTCAAGTTGAGGAGTCTCGACGTGAGGAGGGTGTTGGAGATCCACACCGACTAGAGATGAAGTCTTTCAATAGTTTATAAATAAGTGCAAACCTCACCTTACAAAATGATTTTGTAAGGTTATGTTAGGCTTAAAGTCCACTTCTTGATAGTAAGGGATTCTATGAGTTTTTATTCACCTTTTTAGAAAACATAAGACATGTGCTGACGATTAGATCTTGAAACCTCTCTCTAAGATTTTTGCAAATCTTTATCTAGACTAAGAACTTCGTTTCAGCAACTATGAAACTTATTTCATGGCCTCCCTTTAGAATATTGCCAACTCAAAAAAATAATAAATATTAAAATTTAAAAATATAGATGCATTAGTTAAAAATGATATGAAATAATTAAATAAAATGACAACCAAAATAATTATTGGATTAATAAATAAATAAATAAATGAGATGTTAGTTTTCCTAAATTTTTCTATAATTTTTTTCTAATATTCTTTTCCTCGTTCTTGTATTCCTTCACTCGCTCACTTATTATAATGATTAAGCTAATTTTTTCCCTTTTTAATTTTGCTAAATTATTATTTTTAATTTCTATTAATTAAATAATTAGTCATATAATAATTTTGAAAACAATAAAATACCTAAATTATTTTAAAATAATATAATTTAATATACTATATTTGAAAAAGTATTGTTTCATAAGTTTTGGAACGTTAGTATTCAAATCAAATTAAAAGAGCACGTTGCAAACTTTTTACTTTACTAAATAAATGACTATAATTCGTAAATAAATTAACTATTTAATAAATGTGAATAAATTGATTTATGGATATTTATAATTAAATCATGTTATAAGAGAGACGTTACCCTCTGTCCCGAATTTTTTTTTGTTTAGATGTTTTGCATTTTTTCCTTCTATCGTCAAATGTTTTATTATTATGTAAAGGAATTATTATATAAAGGAAGACTTATACAGTATTATAGGCACGAGAAGCAGTCCAAATAATTTTATATTACAGAGTAATAGGTGTTATGGCAGCTAGTGATTTTTTTTTTTTTAAATCTCTTCTAGAAAAAAATAGCAATTATCATATTTTTTAAAAAATGTACGAAGAAAGTGTGCAATAATTAGAGCAAAGGTGATATGGTTTTGACATGAGTTTTGGGTGGATTGTGGGATTTAATATTTGATTCTTATAATTAAAAGCAAATTAACCTCTTTATGTAAATAGGTTTTGTCATAGTGTATATATGGGTTGAGATATACTTAGGGTCTCTTATAATATATATTTATTTCTTGTCAATAAATATATATATATATATATATATATTAAAGTTAAATTTAATAAATTAGTAAAGAAAGTCATATTCTATTTTATGAGACCTTATTTAGACTCAAAGACATCTTTTTTTAATTTCCTTTTTATATAGAGATTTTTTCTACGTTAGATATCGTGTTATTTTTTCTTAGCTAAATATTTTTTTATTCTCATTGCCCGTTTTAGAGAGAGAATTTCTTTTCGGTATTTTCAATGGCATGACCACCACCAGCCATGTTAGGTCAAAGACCACGGGATCCTAATCCATTTGTCTATCAAAGCACCACTTATTATGGGTTATCACTTGATGCAATTTAAAATTTATGAGAATTAAATAACCTACTTTTTAAAATATATCCTCTCTTTATTTTTAATTATCAAATTGAAAAAAAATTGATTGAGTGTCATTTTCAAAATTCAATTCAATATTAATTATAATTTTTTATTTATATTTTATTATTCACTTAATATATAATTTGTTTATATATATTATATATGTAGAAATGAATAGGTAAAATAGAGGATCTTATAAATATTTTATTATAATAAAAAATATTATTTCTTGATATTTGCAACCAAAAAAAAATCTCTTAAACTGTGCTTAAGAAAAATAGAATCCTATTATTTTTATCTGTTCCAAAGATAACTTTATATTGAAGAGAAATGACACAAATAACATTAGTTGTGTCTCCAAACTTGTTGCATTCAAAGTTTCAAGAAAGTTTCTAAGTTGATTGATTAGCTAAAGCATGTTTTCTTGCCTACAACAAGATTATTCATCCATTTACAATATCCACATCTATGGAGTAGAACCATCTTAATCAGTAGACTTCAATGTGTTTGATGACAAGCCTTTTGCATTGGTTAAGGAATAATAATAGTTATTAAGCCAGTCTAAATATTTATTATATACAATACACCACGTATAAGTGGAATTTATTTTATTAAATTTAGTTAGTTAAATTTATTTTAGTTGAGTGAATTATTCAATTAATGTTGAATTCCTGTCCTTAAAATTACACTTAGTTATAAAGATTTCGTATTATAAAATTCAAGCCTCTATTATAATAGTAACTAAGACATAAATTTTAGTTATTTTAACATTATATGATGGTGTGCTATTTACAAATACATTTATATTATACAGAATATGATCTCAAATGGAAAGTAGATTGTGAGTTGGCAGATCAACTCAGGAAAAGATGCCTAAATTATCAAAAAAGAAGAGAAAAAGAAAATAAAAAAAAATGGGTGATTATTAGTTTAGGTTATTACTATATTTGTAACAATTATAGAACTAATATTGGTATTGGACCACTTGGATTCTAAATGATACAAAGCTAACACATGATGCCAAGTGGTAAGATATGAACTAGTTATTTGGTCTCTATATGGGGTTGACCTAAAATAATAATGATAAGATGCTACCTAGCTAGTTTAGTGTACCTAGCTAGCTAGTGTAGTCTACTTTGGGTGTTCACAAAGGTCATATATAATGAACAATCTTCTCATTAGCCATTAATTATATGATGATGCATGTTGATGCCCTTTCAATGGATATTTCTTCGTCATCCAAATTAACTCAGATCAACAAGGAAAATATTAAGATATTTTGGCCGGATTGTTATAATATAAGAAATTGTTCATTGGATCACTTTCATGAAAAAAGTATGTAATCATGAGACAATATGATAATAGTATAATGACCCAGATGATATTGGGAATCATTTGCATGAATTGCATGGCAAATCATTCTTTTGATCATAATGTCACCAAAAGGGACAAACAAATTATATGATTGGAGTATAAAATTATGGTTGTGTTGAAAAGTGTCTTCTTATATTATCTTACTTGGGTTAGAAATTTTTTTATTTGAGGGAGTTAGAACTTAAGGTAGGGATCATATCCATCTTGATTCGTTAATTTAGTTGAACGAGAAATTGATTTGAATGGATTCGAATTTTGAAAATTGACTTGATATGTATAGTTTATAATTTAAGTTGTGTTGAGTTATTTTAATTCAATTTAGTGTTACTATTTTCTTAAAAATTATAAATGTTTTAAGAAGTTATGTATTGATTGATAATATTTTGTATTCGATGGTATTATATTTATAATAAATTTATTATACGAGATAATTTTTTTATTATTCCTTCTTATAAGGTTTTTTAACTTTGTGACATTAATTTGTATGTTATTTTGATTTAGTAACCAATTGATTTTTTTGTTTGTTTTTTCTTTTTATATATTTGATTCTTCGATGCGTTTCAGTACATCAAAATTATAATGAAATATTACATTTATAGTATTTTTTAAATTAAATTAACTTTATTTTATAACATTTATTTCATAGAGAGTTGAATTGAAATTTGAATAAAAAAAAGTTTATTCAATTTGAAAACTATAGTAAACATTGTAAGGATTTGTTTATAGGAGTAACATTCAGGTGATATTTTAAAGATGAAGAAGAATAATAATTTTGTCCAGATAAATTCTAAAGGTTATAAATAAAAAATTAAGTGATTTTATTATTTATTTATCTAAAAGCTACTCTCTACTTTTAAAGTGTAGTTTTTTTATTTTTTTAGAATTTTATAGTTTCCACATATGTTCATTCATATTATTATCATTATCATTATTATTATCATTATCATTATTACTATCATTATTATTATTATTATCATTATCATTATTATTATCATTATTATTATTATTATCATTATTATTATCATTATTATTATTATTATTAAAAAACAGAAAAAAAAATATATAGAAAACCATATACTAAAAAATATAATAAAGCACCACAAGAAAGTAGCCACATGGAAAACCCAAATATAAAAAACTCAAGAAAAAAGATAATGTTTGTTGAAAGTGTGGAAGACCAGGTCATTATGCAAATAGTTGTAAAGTAGCTAAAAAAATAAATCAAATAGAAGATGAAAAATTAAAGAAAAATATATTAAATATTCTCATAAATTCAAAATCAAAAAAAATTGATAATACATTAGAAGTAGAACAAATAGAATCAAATAATAATACATAATATTCAAAAGAAAGTGAAGAAGATTATTGTTTAGGACCAGGATTATGTTGCTATGAAGACTATATCAATGATAAAAAATATGAATATGTTAAATAAAGACCAGACAAACACTTTTATTTCTATCATAGATAAATTAGAAGACTTACCAATAAAAGATAAATTTTTATCACAACTAAATAATTTAATCATAAAAAGTGAAGAAGTACGAGAATAAATAAAACCCATAAATATGAAAGATATTTATAAAAGATTCAAAGTTCCTAATCAAAATATAACTATAAAAGATTTACAAAAAGAAATAAATCTTAAACAAGAGATACAATTATTAAAAGAAAATGATATTTCATTAGAATATAGATTATTAGAATTAGAAGGAAAAGATATAATAAGAAATCAAAATAAAAGTAGAGTTAGAAACAAAAACCTCTAATTATGAGGAAGAAACATCCAATAATAATTATATAAATTTATTAAGTTTAATTACAACTCGTAAATGGCACACAGAAATAAAACTAGTAATAAAAGGAGAAATATTTAATATTATAGCATCAATAGATTCAGGAGCAGATGTAAATTATATCCAAGAAAGATTAATATCAATCCAATATTATGAAAAGACATTAGAGAAAGTAACCAATGCAAATGGTTCTAAAATGAATATTTAATATAAGCTCTCTAGTGTAAAATTTTGTAAAGGTAAATATGTTATAATAGCTCCTTTGTAATAATAAAGAACATGAATGCTTATATGATATTAGGAACTTTATTCTTAACATTATTATATCGTTTTCAGGTCACTGAAAAAGGGTTAATAACAAATACCATGGGAAAAAGAAATATGTTTTGAATTCATAAAACCTCCTAAGACTAGAGAGTTAAATTTATTAAAAGAATCTTCAATATCACACATAGAAGATAAAAGAAAACAAATAAATTTATTAAAGAAATAAGATTTAAAAGAGTACAAAAACAACTTAAAAATCATAATATTCAAACCATCATAAAAGAATATGAAGAAAAAATAGAAAAAAAAATTGTGAAACAAATCCTACTACTTTTTGGCATAAGAAAAAATATACTATTGCATTACCTTACATAGATAATAATAATAACTTACATCAATAATGAAAACTTATCATTATTATTATTATTATTATTATTATCATTATCATTATTATTATTATCATTATTATTATTATCATCATCATCATCATTATTATTATTATTATTATTATTATTATTATTATTATTATTATTATTATTATTATTATTATTATCATCTACTGCCATAAGGATTAAATTCTAATTTTGTCACTACACATAAAGTTTACAAAACTTATAACCATTATATCAAGAAAACATCATAATAATAATAATAATATTTTTATTATTATTTATTTGAAATAATAATAATAATAATAATAATATTATTTATTTGAAATAATAATAATAATAATAAATTAAATATTGTTGTCTTGTTGATGTTGTAACATTTAAGTTATCTTCGCTTCAAATTATTTTATTTAAATTCTATATAAAATTATTCTTTGAAGAAGAAGAAAAATAAGAGAATCAATTGTTAAATGTAGAAATATTGCTTAAAATCTTTTGTGGTCGTGAAAAGCTTTGTAAAAAATATTGTTGGGTTTATTGACAACTTAATTAAATTATTGTATATTTTAATCATTATTTAAATCATTTAAATTACTTTATTATTCAAACTTGTTTGTTTAATCATGAGTGATTATTATTGAAGTAATATTAGATCTTAGTCAAGAGGAGTTACATTCTAAAACATACTCAAATTTTTAATCATGAGTGATTGGATGTTCAAAGAATATTTGAATTTTAGTTTGAAGTGGTTGAGTTCCAAATACTTGGTTTGTAACTTGTAATAATAGTTTGCATATTGAAACTCAATAAGCTAATTGAAAACTTATATAAATGTGATAATGTAAATATTTCTTTTATTTTGTCTTTGCTCATTGCATATAATCACATTATACTAACGAGAGAATGAGAGTTTTACGAACTAGGTTATTTAAAAAAAAAAAAACTTTTAATAGATCATTTATTAAGTAAAACTATTGTTTGAACATCATCAAACAATATTTTGTGAAAACTGAAAAAAAGGTTTAAAAGCACAGTTCAATTATTCCTTTTTGTGTTTTTGATTTGTTTTTACAAAGTCTCACATTAAATAAAAAATATAAATGAAGAAGTAGAATAACATATAAAAAATAAGACTCACAAATATATTTCTCTAAAATTTGAAGTTAAAAATGATATCAATATCTTATATAAATTTGATTCATTTTTTATTGCTATTGAATCTATTACTAATTTTCCTCACCGTCTAAAGAAATATAAACCAAATACTATGTTGAGTGAAAATAAATAATAAAATATTATTATATTTAGGATCCACTAAATAACATTATTAAATAATTTTTAATATTTATGAGTGACGACTAAAGTAACACTAAAATGAAATAATTAAAAATAAGTTCGATTAACTTCCACTACACCAATTCTAATTTTAATAAATAAATAAACTCCAAATCTTTTGAGTCACTTAGCATATGCCAGATTGAATTATTATATGAAATAATTTATAACATAATCTTTAACGTTGGATTAGCCGCCTCTATTAATGTCCTCTAGTACAAGCTAACTAAAATGATTACGTTAATATTTATAGATGATATGTTACACGTGAAGAGATAACTCTGAAGCAGTTAACATAAACTTTATACTTTTACTTGACATTAAACACCATAAAAAAAAAAAAAAAAACAATTTTTTTTATTTTTAATAAAAAAAAAAAAAAAAAAATATTTATTT
>Ga0099824_1005006_pt1 | contig 18853 bp, 17 predicted proteins | sample SiratrowhiteBW_FD_76837 | JGI IMG/M metagenome (GOLD analysis project Ga0099824, IMG submission 76837) | Root nodule microbial communities of legume samples collected from California, USA - Siratro white BW | ecosystem: Host-associated > Plants > Roots > Nodule | place: USA: California... | reverse complement strand
GTGGTGTGGAGCATAGTATCGAGCCGAAATCGGAAAGCGTTACGATGCGAAATCTGTATTTTCCTGTTGAAAAAGAAGAAGATGACTTTTATAAAATAGAAGGAATTTACCCAGTCAATAATCTGCTCCTTCAAATGATGCTTTTTACCAATCGATGGAATGGCGATCTTAAAAAAGGAACTCCAAATTTTACCATTGCCAAAGCGATAAAAGCGATTCTTCCGCAAATTTGCACTAATAATTTACCTTTAGAATTGCCACAACCCAAAGACAAACGTCTTGGAAAAATTCTGCGCCATATCGAAAACAATCTTGGAGAAACGATTCTGTTTGCCGATGTAGCTCATGAATTTGGCTTTAGCGAACGCTCTTTGTATCGTTTGTTTCAAAAAGATCTCAAAATGTCCTTTATTCAATATTATACCATTAGAAGAATCTTAAAAGCAATCGAACTTTTATTGGAAAGAAAACTTTCAGTAAAAGAGGTAGCCGAAGAAGTTGGTTACAATAGCGTTCCAACTTTCAGTAATACTTTCTTCAAGATTTTAGGACAAAGACCTTCCGATTACTTAAATGGTGAGGAGATTTTAGAGCGAAAATAAAAATTTTGTTTCACGCAGATTCATTTAGATTTAAGCGGATTTGACAGATTTAGTTATTTCACGCTAAAAATTTTTCTCTCGCAGATTTCGCAGATTTAGAGATTTTTTTTAAAATTCTTTAACAATCTGCACAATCTGTGGAATCTGCGAGAATAAAAAGAAAAATCTGCGAGCATCTGCTAAAATCTATTAAAATCTGCGTGAAATATCACAATCAAAATCTATTTTGTAATAAATTGTTTTTCAGTGTTTTAATATAACGTTTTCGAGAAATGGAATTTTAACATTTGTCCGAAATGAATATGTTCTTGGCTTTTTAGAATTATCAGTCACGAGAAAAATGAAGGAACTTTGCAGCATCAAATATTAATATATTTATGTTCCTTAAAACAACAAATTCTACAGACGATTGTTTTCCCAGAATGCTGCTGTTAATCTTAATGATATTGGCATTCAATGGCTTACAAGCGCAGGAAGTCCACACGGTTTCATTACAAGAAGCTTTGAAACTGGCCAAAGAAAACAACAAAAAAATCCTTAGATCTCAATTGGAGGTCACGCTCGCAGAGCAAAATATTAAAGAAAGAAAAGAACTTCGACTGCCAGACGTACAGTTAAATGGCATGTACTCTCGCATCACGAATATTACTGAATTCAAAGGAAGCGGGTTTTTGAAAGACAAAGAAGTTACGCCAGCAATTCCTGAAATTTACGAGGTAAATTCAACCTTTAAAATGCCAATTTATGCTGGAAATAAGATTAATAATGCCATCAAAATTGCGAATCAGGAAAACGAAATTGCTAAAATAAAAACAGAAAAGGCCGAAAATGATATCGAGCTTGAAGTGGTGGCAAACTATCTGGCGATTTATAAAATGATGGAACTTCAGAAAATATTCGAAGAAAACATCAAAGAAGAAAAAAGCCGACTGAAAGAAGTGCAATCGCTTCAAAAACATGGAACGGTTACGAAAAACGAAGTTATTCGTGCCGAATTACAGCTTTCAGATCGCGAATTGAATGCGTTAACTAACTCCAAAAACATTAAAATCGCACTTCACGATCTGAAAACGCTGATCCAGATTCCGGAAAACGAAGAAATTGCAATCGACACGACGTCAAGTCTTGATGAAATGAACGGTCTAGATCCGTATGATTTTTATATGACTAAGGCTTTGCAGAACGAAGAAGTGCGTATTGCAAGCCAAGAGTTAAACATCAGCAAAACGGAACTGAAATTGGTTAAAGGAAATTATCTGCCAAGTGTTCATTTCTTTGGAAACTACGGTTTTTATTATCCAAACTATAAATTCTTTCCTCCAAATCCGTATTTGTACACTTTGGGACAAGTGGGGATCGAAGCGACTTTTGACCTTTCGTCTTTGTATAAAAACAAGACCAAAATGGAGCAGGCCAATACCAAAATCAAATGGCAGGAAATGCAGAATGAAATTGTAAAAGAGGAAATTCAGGATAAGCTGTATAAAGAACACACGCAATATCAGGAAATCCTTGAAAAGTTTGTGGTCGTTGATAAAGCGTTGGATTTAGCAGAAGAAAATTACCGAATTGTAAAGCTGAAATACTTAAACCAGTTGGTTTTAATTACCGAAATGGTCGATGCCGATAATGCTTTGCTTCAAGCGAAATACAACAAAATTTCTACGCGATTGGATGCGGTTTTAAAACATTACGAACTGCTTCATACGGCGGGAATGCTTCCGCAGAGTTAGATGGTGATAGATTAGGCTGAAGCCTTTTAGAAGAAAGAAGCAAGAGAAAAGACTTGATAGACGAAAGAAGCAAGAGAAAAGACATTTTAGAAAAGAACTAAATTAAAGAGAAAAGAAAGATATGGTTAAGATTAAAAATGAAACTAGAAGAAATAAAACGTTTCATATACTAATAACGATTATTGCGTGCACGCTGGTAATAAGCGGTGTTATTTTGGGAATTTGGTTTTATGTATTTAACCGAAATCACGAAGAAACGAATGATGCTCAGGTGGAGCAATATGTAACGCCAATTATGTCGAGAATTACGGGTTATGTGCAGGAAGTTCGTTTTAACGAAAATCAGTTTGTGCACAAAGGCGATACTTTGGTCGTAATTGATAACAGAGAATATCAATCGAAATTGAATGTGGCTCTTGCCGATGTTCAGAATGCGAAACAAAATAGCGTTGTGGCTGAGAAAAATGCCATAAATACAGCAAGCGCAACAGCGATTAACGAAGCGCAATTAGAAGCTGCAAAATCGAATCTTTGGAAAACCAAATTGGAATACGAAAGATACAAAGCTTTGGTTAGTGAAGAAGCAGCAACTTCTCAGCAATTAGAGAAAATAAAAGCAGATTACGAATCGGCTCAGGCGCATTTTCAGGAAATGAAAAACAGAATTCATTCATCGGCTTTAAGCACTTCTGTTGCCGAAGCAAACGTTCCTACAACACAAACGAATATTGCTTCAAAACAAGCTATAGCTGATAACGCGGCTTTATTTCTTTCGTATACTATAATTACAGCGCCTTATGACGGTTGGGTTGGAAAACGAACTTTGCAGCCAGGACAATTGGTAAAAGAAGGACAATCTTTGCTTTCTATTGTAAGTAAAGAAAAATGGATTACGGCCAATTTTAAAGAAACACAATTGCAATATTTAAAAGTTGGACAAGATGTTGAAATAAAAGCCGATGCGTTGAGCGACAAAACATTCGTTGGTACAATAGCTTCTTTATCGCCAGCGAGCGGGGCAAGATTTTCATTGCTTCCTCCAGATAATGCAACGGGTAACTTCGTAAAAATCGAACAAAGAATTCCGGTTAGAATTCAGTTGAAAGACAGCGACAAACAAACTGACTTTTTAAGAGCGGGAATGAATATTACTGTGATCGCAGCACACTAAAATGGAAGATAAAAGTATTTTTAAATCATGGGTTCCAAAATGGGCAATCATTACAATTTTGTTTGTTTGTCTCTTGCATTCCATGATTTTATTGGGAGTTTATACGTCAAACGTAACGTATGCGGCAAGTTTTCTGGACATCGAGCCCGAAGATTTGCAGTTTGCAATGTGTGTTACGTACGGAACTCTGCTGGCTACAATTCTCATAGAAAGCCGATTTTCGAGTTTTTTCCCTGCCAAAAATTACCTCATAGGAGTTTATTCCTTAATTGGAGTTACGATTGTGGCGTCGGGTTATGTCGATAATTTTGCGGTTTTTCTATTGCTGAGAGTTGCCGAAGGAATCTTAATGGCGCTTCCTGCCATTACCATCAGACAATTGCTTATTGAGCAGTTTGATTCTAAAAACGCCATTATAATTGGTTTTTCCTTTTATTATGGTTCTCTACTGTTGTCAACGCCTTTTATTATGAATATTGCGGTTTGGTTTCTGGATCATTACGACTGGAAATACATGCTGTATGTTTCGGGCGGACTGCAGGTTTTAAATGTCTTTTTAATCTTGGTTACTTTTCGTGGGCACCGAATCACAAAGAAAATCCCGTTGTATCAAATCGACTGGATGAGCTATTTTTTGGTTTTAACAGCGATTCTTTGCGGTGCCTACTTTTTTGTGTATGCCGAGAAAAAATATTGGTTCGAATCTTCTCAAATGGTTTTAATGCTTATTATGGCACTTATTACGGGAGGGTTGTTCATCTTTAAAGAGCTTTTGGTTAAAAGGCCCACTTTTGATTTTGAAGTTTTTAAATACGCCAATCTGAGAATTGGTTTTTTATTGTTTTTCCTGTTTTACATCAGCAGAGCAACGTTGAGTCTTTGCCATTCGGCTATGTATTCGATTTGGAATTGGGATCCGTCGCGTGTTGCGGGCGTGCAGTACATTAATGGACTCGGAAATGTAATCGGATTGATTTTGGCGGCTTATTTCCTCATGAAATCGGTTTCTACCAAAATTATTTTTCTGATTGGTTTTTCGCTGATTGCCTTATATCATTTTTGGTTTACGTTTCTTTTTGTGCCCGATGTGGCTTTGTCAGATATTATTGTTCCGTACTTTTTGCAGGGTATCGGAGTGGGGTTTTTATTTGTTCCGTTAATTCTCTTTACCACATCTTCGGTTCCTGCAAATATGGCGGTTTCTTCGGGAATTGTCGGCGTTTCTGGACGTTTCTGGGGAAGTACGATCGGTTTTTGCGTGATGCAGAATGCAACAGTATTTTTAAATAAAAAGCACTTTTTTAAACTAAGCCAGTTCGTAACCGGCGAAAATCCCGAAGCGCAGCAAACCATCGCCAGTACTACGCAGAGTTTTATCGTCAAAGGATATTCAGCAGATAATGCCAATGTTTTAGCCATGAAAAAGATCTTCGGAAGCATTACCAAACAATCGACTCTATTAGCCGATATGGAGATTTATACTATTGTGGGTTATGGTTTATTGGTTCTGATAATTCTTATCGCGTGCAATCAGCATTTGAGACAGACTATGACATTGGTGAAAAGTAAGATTTGGATTGGGTAAAGATTTTGTTTGCTTCGCCTGTTCGAGCATAGCTCTCGAGTCAGGTTTAAAGTTTAAAGTTTTTGCCAATCTTTGTCTATTATTTTTGCAAAGGCGCAGAGATTTTTTTACTCTCGCAGATTGAGCAGATTGAGCAGATTAGATTTTTTAAATAAGAAAATAAATAATCCGCATAATCTGCCAAATCTGCGAGAGACAAATCCTTTAAATCTTTTTAATCTGTGGCTTTAAAATAAAAACTCTGCGAGAAACCTCAGTCCAACTCTACAGAATTAAGTATCTTGCAACCGTTAAAAACAACAAACAAAATTATGAGCCAGCAATGTGTAATTTTTGATATGGACGGCGTGATTTCGCATACAAATCCGTATCATGTAATCGCTTTTGAAAAGTTTTTCGATAAATATAATATTCCGTACACGAAAGAAGAATTTGAAGAACATATGTACGGAAAACACAATAGTTATATCATGACGCATTTCTTCAAACGTCCGATTGCGGGAGAAGAATTGATAAAACTGGAAGACGAAAAAGAAGGAATGTTTCGCGAGATTTACAAAGACAAAGTCGAAACAATTCCGCATTATATGGATTTTTTAAACGAATTAAAATCTCGTGGTTTCAAAACTGCAGTTGCCACATCGGCGCCTCGCGCGAACTTGGATTTAATTGCCAACTTCCTAAAACTCGGCGAAAAAATGGATTCGATGATGTCCAGCGAAGACGTTACGTTTCATAAACCAAATCCCGAAGTATATTTAAAATCGGCAGAACGAGTTGGAGTTTCTCCGTCAGATTGTGTGGTTTTCGAAGATTCTTTTTCGGGTATTACAGCAGGATTAAATGCCGGAATGAAAGTCGTAGGCGTTTTGAGTACGCATACAAAAGAACAGCTTCCGCCATGCGATTTTTATATTAATGATTATAGTGAAGTGAATGTGGATAAGATTTTAGAATTATTAGGGAAATAAATTCCAATTTTTTAAAATCCTAAATTCCAAGTGATACGAGACCTTTGTCAAAGTTTTAAACTTTGACAAAGGTTTTTTTTCATATTGTAACCACAATCTTGTCATTTCGACGAAAGAGACTCGAGCGATAGCGAATAGGCGAAGCAAATCTCCGTAAGTAACCCCGCAACGAAAAGCCAATCTTTGTAGAAGCTTCTCGTGGAGATTCCTCGTTCCTCGGAATGACAAACTAGATGTTTAAAATTGTAAACCTAATACTTCTCCTCCAAAAAAGCCATCCATCCTTTTTCAAATTCCTCTTGCGTTACGTTCAATGTTTTTTGGATATTGCCGAAAGACGAAATCAGTTTGGGCAGAATATCTTTTCCCCATTTTTGAGTCATATATTCGATTATCGTGTAGCCAATGTTGTAAATCTGATTGCCATGATTTAAATCTTCTAAAGTCAGGTTTTTGCTTTTGGCATATTTCACACTTAACGTATTAACTTCTCCTGCTTCAAAAATGCTAATCGATTCCCAAAGCCAGCGCGGATATTTAGCTTTAAACTTTTTATCAAATTGCTTTTCAAAAGTCAGTCGGTCTTGGGTGATGATGGTGTCTTTTGCTTTATAAATTAATATGTTGAGCTGAACGCAATGCGTAAATTCATGCAAAGCCGTTTTTAGCGGATCGTCTGGAAAAATAGAATTAAACCAATTCGTCCATACAAAATGAAATTCGTTTGGACCACGACTTGTACCTTTTGTGTTTTCTGTTAAACCTGTTGCTTCATTAAACTTAAATTGCGAACCGTAAACAAAAACCTTTATCGGGTCGTGTTCAATATCTTTTAGATTTTCTCTTATTTTAGAATAATTTTCCTCAAGATGTTTGCTGACTTTTTCAGCTTCACTTTTATAAATTCCGGTATAGGAAACGATAAAATGTTCCGATTTAAGAGTTCGGGTTTCGTGTTGAACGGTAAAACTTCGAACTGTTCTTGCAAAATAAAAGACAGCAATAATTGCTAAAAAAAGGACTAGTAATCTGTATTTTCTCATGTGTTCTAATTGTTTTTTGAGATTTAAAAACAAGTGAAATTTTGAGAATTAGGTTTTTGGTGTTTTAAAAATAAGAATATTTAAATACTAAACTGTAAAATAATTAAAGAAATTTCTGAATTGTTTTTTGTTTTGCCACAGATTATTAAGATTAAAAGGATTTTCGCTCTTTTTTTGTCATTCCGAGGAACGAGGAATCACACTAGAAACTCCGCAACGAAAAGCTAATCTTTGTCGAGCTTCTCGCGAAGATTTGCTTCGCCTATTCGCTATCGCTCGAGTCTCGTTTCTCGAAATGACAAACTAGACGGATATAGTTTATGGAATAAGAAAGTTAAATGAATTGCCTCTTGCTTTAGCTGGAGGTTTTTTTATGCTTTAAAAGAAAAAGGCTTTAGCCGAAAATTGATTTCTATAAGAAAAAAATAATTAAAGTTGAACGCATATATGGGGTCAAATGAAATTAAGTTCTAAGGATTTTTGCAATAGTTTAAATTTAAAAAATATGGGCAAAAATCATTTTTCAAAAGAAGTTGAAATTAGATTAAAGGATATACTTGTAGTAAAAATTCTACTCAACATTTTTTTAATATTTTATTTGTTAAAATAAATATAATTCTACTATATTAGCTAACTTGAATTGTAGGATTTTTATCAACTTTAAAGAATTTATTAACCAGCCAATTTAAATGTATATGCGAAAAATTTTTAAGTATTCCGTTTGTTTTTTTATTGCACTTTTTCTGTTGTCTTGCAGTAACGAGGAAGTAGCAAAAAATCAAGAAAATGCAAAAACTGATTTAGAATTAGCGAAATTTTCAAATCTCAATATTGCAAAAAATGTTGAAGTAAATTTTGAAAATGTAACTGAAATTGAAAAAGATAATTTTAAGATTTCAGAATTTTCAGCCAAAGAAAAAGTTGTAAATTACTTTGAATCTAGTCTACTGCAAAACCAATTGAAGTATCAAGGAGTAATAATTGAAAACGATGGCAAAGCGCAATCGTATTTTTTAGAGGTTTTTACGCTTGAAAAAAGTGCTGTTTACCCTGAAACTATCACCAAACTTAAGGATTTTTCAGGAGGATTGAATGTGTATTCCTTTAATGGGAAAAATTTAGGCTCAGTTGTAGTTAGAAACGGCAAAGCGACAAATGTTTCGAAAACAGATGGGTTAGATGTTTTGACAAAAGCAATAAATTTGTTTTATGTTCCATCGAACAATACAAACAAAATCCCTTTATGTGATGCGACATATACGCAAGTTGTAGAGCAAACTCAAGACCGTTGGCGAATAGTCAGTTCAGGTCCAAAGATTTTATCTGTTCTGTATGATGGTCAAAAAGTGACACGAACTACTGCTATTTTGCCTTATCCTTGCGATGGTTCAGGAGATGTAGATGCTATAATATTGCAACGACAAGCGCACTATGAACGTTATGCTGAAAATGGACAATATCTAGGAGCAACTACTAATCTTGAGGGATATATAGTAACCAGTAAAGCCCAATACGACGAATTGACAAGCAAGACAAATTCTAATGGAACAGATATGACGTATGAAGTGTTCCAAAATAATACATCTTCAGCTGCTGTAAGATTTTATAAAGTACCTTGGGCCGGCGTTCGAATGGTAATAAATGAGAAGAAAGTTGGAAATAATTATGTGGTAGAAGAAGTGAAAAGTACTACATTTGGTATGTCTCTTTGTTTTAACTGGGAACAAACAAACTATAGATGGACTACAAATGGTTCTACAACTACTATTGTGGTAGATGGTGTTTGGTCGTATGATGTAGTTCTAGAAGGAATAGGTACAGCTTATCGAGAAGTAACCACTTACGCAATATCTATTAATAATAGAACTGGAAAAATAATTGAAGGAATAAGAACTTATTGAATAAATATATAAATTATGGAAGATGTAACAATCAATGCTTTTACGGTCTCGTTTTTAATTTGGCAAATATTTAATCTTGCTATTTTGGTAGGAATAATTTATTTGTTGTATAGATTGTATAAAAAAATAAGATAGAAATTATTTATTAATAGATTTTAAACCTCGAATGACGTTCGAGGTTTTTTTTAATAGATTAGGACAAAACGGGACAAAATAAAACGAGAAAAGAATAATTATAATGAGTAGTTAAAAGATAAGAAAATTTTTTTGGGGTACTAAATCCTGTCTTTTTTAAAAATGTTTGGCAATTGTTTGGCAACTACTTTTAAAGTAAAAACCCAACTTTCTAGTAATAAGAGAGTTGGGTTTTTTTTAGTGCGGATAATAGGACTCGAACCTACACGCCTTGCGGCACCAGATCCTAAGTCTGGCACGTCTACCAATTTCGCCATATCCGCGGTAATTGTGGGTGCAAAGATAGGCATACTTTTGAATTATCAAAGCATTTTTTGAAAATTTTTTTTAATTCTCTTTTTTGTACTTTTGGTTTTCTATAAAAATAATTTAAATGGAAAATATTAAGTCCTACGTTCAACAACATAAAGATCGGTTTATCAACGAATTGATCGAATTATTAAAAATTCCGTCGGTTTCTGCCGACACTGCATATTCTCAAGATGTTATTGACACAGCAGAGGCTGTAAAAGAAAGTTTATCAAAAGCAGGGTGCGATTATGTCGAAACTTGCGACACTCCAGGTTACCCAATTATCTACGGAGAGAAAATTATAGATCCAAATCTTCCAACGGTTTTAGTTTACGGCCACTACGACGTACAACCGCCAGATCCATTAGAATTATGGACTTCACCACCTTTTGAACCGGTTATTAAAACTACAGATATTCATCCAGAAGGAGCAATCTTCGCGCGTGGAGCATGCGACGACAAAGGTCAGATGTACATGCACGTAAAAGCGCTTGAGTTAATGGTGCAAAGCAATACGTTGCCTTGTAACGTAAAATTCATGATCGAAGGTGAAGAAGAAGTAGGTTCTGCAAGTTTGGCTTGGTTCGTAGAACGCAATCAGGAAAAACTGAAAAACGACGTAATCTTAATTTCAGATACAGGAATGATCTCTAACCAACAGCCGTCTATCACGACAGGTTTAAGAGGTTTGAGTTATGTTGAGGTAGAAGTTACTGGTCCGAACCGCGATTTGCATTCAGGTTTATACGGCGGCGCTGTGGCGAATCCAATTAATATTCTGGCAAAAATGATTGCTTCGCTTCACGACGAAAACAATCATATTACAATTCCAGGTTTCTACGATAAAGTAGAAGAATTATCTGCAGAAGAAAGAGCCGAAATGGCAAAAGCGCCTTTCAGCTTAGAAAAATATAAAAATGCTTTAAACATTGCTGATGTTTACGGCGAAAAAGGATATGTAACCAACGAAAGAAACTCAATCCGTCCGACTTTAGACGTAAACGGAATCTGGGGCGGTTATACTGGCGAAGGTGCTAAAACGGTTATTGCGAGTAAGGCTTTTGCTAAAATCTCGATGCGTTTGGTTCCAAATCAGGATTGGGAAGAGATTACAGAACTTTTCACAAAACATTTTACAAGTCTTGCTCCGGCTGGAGTTACAGTAAAAGTAACGCCTCACCACGGAGGTCAAGGTTATGTTACGCCAATTGACAGTATTGGATATCAGGCAGCAAACAAAGCGTATACAGAGACGTTTGGAGTTCCTGCAATTCCAGTTCGTTCTGGAGGAAGTATTCCGATTGTGGCTTTGTTTGAAAAAGAATTAAAAAGTAAAACGATCTTAATGGGATTTGGTTTGGATTCTGATGCAATTCACTCGCCAAATGAACATTTCGGAATCTTTAATTACTTGAAAGGTATTGAGACTATTCCGTTGTTTTACAAGTATTTTGTGGAGCTTTCTAAATAAGTTTTTTTTAACCGCAGAGAACGCAAAGGTTCTTTAAAAATAAGATTATAAAAGTTCGCAAAGCTTCATCTCGTAGCTTTGCGAACTTTGTGTTTTTATGTGCAAGCCTAAAATAAAATCCTTGCGTTCTTTGTGGTTAAATTATACGCTGAGATTTTTCGACAGGATAATATCAGAACAATTTAAATTGAACTAAACAATTATATTTGTCTGCAAAAGACAGAAATTACAGATATGAAAAAAATACTAAGTCGGGGTTTTATATTGATAATGATTTTGTTTAGCGCCAAAAGTATGGCTCAGGATCTTACATCACAAAAAAGCGATCAGTCAAATGATGATATTTTTGCTGCTGTTCATATCGAAGCTGATTACCCAGGCGGAATTTATAGATTTCGTGATTTTGTAAAAACCAATTTTAGAATTCCTAAAAAGGCTGTGAGAAAAAAAGTGAAGGGAGAAATTTCGATGCAGTTTATAGTGGAAAAAGATGGCTCTTTGTCAGATATCAAGGTTTTGAAGAATCTGGGTTTTGGTTTAGATGAAGAAGCTTTGCGTGTTGTTCAGCTTTCGCCAAAATGGAAATATGCTTCTTTAAATGGAAAAAAAGTTAAAAGTTTAAAAACCTTTTCAATTTATATTGATACAGAAAATGAAGAAAGTAAGCGCATTTATTTTGAAAAGAAGTAATATAGATAAGTCAATTTAGAATCCGTTCAGAAATGAGCGGATTTTTTTGTTTTCCATATTTTAAGATTCAAAAGAAAAACCTTTGTCACTTTGTCTCTCTGAACCTTTGTAACTAAAAAAAAAAGGCCTCTTTTTCTTGCGTATTTAAAATTTAATTCTACATTTGTAGAAACAAATCTATAATTGTAGAACAATGAAGAATTTGAAAACCCTTTTTTTACTATTGTTTTGCGGATTAATGCTTTTGAGTTGTAAAAGCAAACTGATCAATCAGAAAATTGACAAGAAAAAAGAAGGTGTTTGGATTGATAGTTATTCGCAAGATGGAACGAATTACAAATCGTATGAATATTATAAAAATGATCTTCCGGTTAAAAAATGGAAATCGTACATTAACGGAAAAATCTACAAAACAGAAAAATATAAAAACGGAATCTGTGTCGTAAAAAGTTATTACGAAAACGGAAAACTGGAATCGAAAGGAAAAACAAAATTAGAAACGAATTCGGTTGAAACGCATTGGTTTTATTTTGGAGAATGGAAGTTTTACTCGGACAAAGGAAAATTAAAGGAAATCAAAAATTACGATCAAGGACAATTGATTTCGGAACAAAATATTAAATAAACTAACCAACCCCTAAACCATGAAAAAAATAATCACGCTTTGCTTTATTATGCTGCCCTGTCTTTTCATGCAAGCTCAAACGTATAAAGAGTGGGTTCATAAAGCAGATTCTTGCTACACGGCAAAAAGCTATGATTTGTCTGTTTCATATTATGATAAAGCGTTTAAAATAGAACAGAAATCTTGGTCTGATTTATATAATGCTAGCTGTTCGGCTTCTATGGCAGGGCAGCATAAAAAAGCATTTAAATGGCTGAATCTCTCTATTGATAACGGATATGAGAATATGGCTCATATAAAAATTGATGAAGATTTAAAGCACCTGCATTCAGAAAAACAGTGGAATAAAACAATTGAAAAACTGCAAAAGAAATTGGATGTTATTGGCGCAAATTACGATAAGGCGCTAGAAAAACAACTTGCAGAAATTTATACCGAAGATCAGGAAATTCGTGGAGAGTTTATGAATGTTTACAGAGCTTCAAAACCTGATAAAAAGAAAATTGACAGCATTGGAAAGATTATGGAAAGAAAGGACAGTATCAACCTCATTAAGGTGATGAAAATACTGGATGAAAGAGGCTGGTTGGGAAAAAATGTGGTAGGAACACAGGGAAATCAGACTTTGTTTCTGGTTATTCAGCATGCCGATTTACAATATCAGCAAAAATATCTGCCTATGATGAGAGAGGCCGTTAAAAATGGCAATGCCAATCCAGGAAATCTAGCGTATTTAGAAGATCGAGTAGCTTTGAGAGAGGGAAAAAAACAAATTTATGGCAGTCAGAGTTCGAAGAATAAAAAGACTGGTAAAATATGCATAGCGCCAATGATAGATCCAGATAATGTAGACAAAAGACGTGCAGAGGTCGGACTTGGCACAATGGCCGAATATGCAACAAAATTGAATATTGAATGGAATTTGGAGGAATATAAAAAGGAATTGGCTGAAACAGAAAAACTTGAAAACACGAAACCATGATACAATTATCAAATGCAGAAGAACAATTGATGGAACATTTATGGAAGCTTGAAAAGGCATTCATGAAAGATTTACTAGAATCGTATTCAGAACCAAAACCGGCCACAACAACGGTTGCAACTTTATTGAAAAGGATGATCGACAAGAAGTTTGTGGCGTATAACGAATTTGGAAATTCGAGAGAATATTATCCGCTGGTAAAGAAAACAGACTATTTTGCCAAACATGTGAAAGGACTGATTAGCAATTTCTTTAATAATTCGGCTTCGCAATTTGCTTCGTTTTTTACGACCGAAACCAATTTATCGGCTTCAGAATTGGAAGATCTTAAAAAAATAATCGATTCAGAAATTCAAAAAAAGAAAAAATGATAACGTATCTTTTAAAATCGGCGATTGCTTTAGGTGTTTTTCTTGCCTTTTATCATTTGGTATTGGAGCGAGAAAAGATGCATCAGTTTAACAGATTTTTTTTGCTTTTTTCGATTGCACTTTCATTAGTCATTCCATATATTTCATTTGAAATTGTTAAAGAAATTCCTTTAGATGTTACAAATCAAATTGCTATAAATCAACCCATCCATATAGAAACCGCGGTCGAAAAAACCGACTATAAATTGGTTTTTTTATGGTGTTTGTATGCATTTGTAACTTTAATATTGGCAATAAGATTTGGAAGAAACATTATAAATTTTAGATCTAAAATAGAATGTAATCCATAAGTTGATTTTAAGAATTCAAAATTGATTTTGGTAGAAGAAAAAATCCTTCCACACACTTTTTTGAACTATATTTTTATCAATGCCGATGATTATAATAAGCAAAATATCGAAGCAGAGTTATACGCGCATGAATTGGTTCATGTTACACAAAAGCACACATTAGATATTTTGTTTGTGGAGTTTTTAAAGACTGTTTTTTGGTTTAATCCGATCTTTTTATTTTATAAAAAAGCGATACAGCTCAATCATGAATTTCTTGCCGATCAAGAAATTGTAACAATTTATAAGAATGTTCCATTTTATCAAAATTTACTTTTAGAAAAGAGTAGTGGAAATCAAACGATTTACTTGGCCAGTAATTTGAATTATTTAGTAACAAAAAAACGATTAATTATGATGAAAAAAACAACATCAAAAAATGTAGCGTTTCTAAAGAAAATTGCTGCCTTGCCTATTGCTGTTGGGTTAATGTTTCTCTTGTGCGTAGAAACAATAGCTCAAGAAATTAAAACTGATGTAAAAACAGAACAGAATGTTTCGTCTCTCGACAAATACTATTCAAAAACGGCTTTTGTTTTCAAAAACAAAAATAATGGCATTATTGTTAAAAAGAAATATTCTGAGCTGACAGAACAGGAGAAAAAAAGTATTCCTCCTCAGCCATTTCTCGCGAAAAAATCTCCAGATTTAAAGGAATATGAAAGCTTTAAGAATAGCAATAATTATGCAGTTTGGATTGATGGCAAACATGTTTCTAATTCGAAATTGAATGAATATCAAGCAGATCATTTTGTTTCTTACTTTAATAGTTTTGTTTATAAAAACGCCAGAAGCAAGAGGTTTCCACAAAGTTATCAAGTAACATTGTTTACTGCTGAAGGTTATGATAAAGCGTATGGTGAAAATCAGGTGCGAAATGCCGGAACCATAACAATTATGGCTAATGAAGATGCACATAAAAATAAAATTCGAGAAACGCCAGGAAAAGAAACTACAGCAGTGGTTAACGATATCGAAAGACATCCAGAATTTCCAGGAGGAATATTGGAGTTCTACAAATTTATTGGGAAAAATTTTAAATCACCAGCAGATAAAATTGAAGGGAAAATTTTAGTAGAATTTATGATTGAAAAAGACGGTTCGCTTTCAGAATTTCAAGTAGTAAAAGATTTAGGTTTTGGATTAGGCGATGAGGCAATTCGTGTTTTAAAACTTTCTCCAAAATGGAATCCAGGAATTCAAAATGGACAGCCAGTTCGTGTGCTTTATACTTTGCCAATAACAATTCAAAGTAGCAAAGAGACAAAGTAACAAAGTAACAAAGGCTATTGGAAAGATTCCAGCTAACGGTGGACTTTGTAGAACAATAATATTTGGCTAAAGCCTTTTTATATTAGAATTTGAAAATCTCCAGCTAAAGCTGGAGGCAACTCAATTTTATTGAGAAGCATAAAACCTTTGTCACTCTGTTACTTTGCACCTTTGTCCCTTAAAATAAAAAAATCCGCTTCTTGATGGGAGAAGCGGATAAAATTAAAAACTAATTAAAAAAAAATTCTAAAAATAAACATGCAGAATCCAGACTAGAACAAATCTGGATTGTATCCAAAATAAGGTACATTTTGTTCGTTAAAAATGACCCCATATTCTTCTAACTCCTTCAAAATTGGTTCGTAAACTTCCTTTTTAATCGGAAGCTGAACGCCTGGAGTTGTGATTTTTCCGTTCAAGATTAATAAAGTAGCAATCGCAACTGGAAGTCCGACTGTTTTTGCCATTGCAGTATACGTTTGGTCTTCGCCAATACAAACCATTTTAGAATCGATTTGTTTCTTTTCTCCATTCAGTTCATAACCAAATTTATGATACATCACAATCATATCTTTGTCTTCAGGTTCAAGAGCCCAGCTGTCGGTCAAGATTTTTTCTAAAATTTGTGCTGGAGTAGCATTTGGCAGATTTACTTTTTTGTTTGGGTTAAATAAATCCAGTTCCAAAAGCTTGTCCCACATAATATCGTCCTGATCGATTTTTAAGATCAATCGAGTTTTAATTTCGACAGAATCCGTCGGATGATACGGAAGAAAAGAATTGATAAACTGACGATAACTCATATTTTCTGACCCCTCTAAAATATAGCTATCATCAGTCATTCCAAGCTGTACAAACATATTCCAAGCGCGAGAATAACCCACTCTTCTGATTGTACCTCTATATAAAGTAAGAATATCATCTAAACCATAAACCGAACGATATTTAAGAGAATCGCGGTTAGAATACGCTTCAAACTTTCCGTAACCTTCTACTTCTAGAAATTCGGTTCTGCGAAACAAAGCGCTATACGGAATATATTTATAAGTCCCTTCTTGAATAAACTTTGCAGCACCGCCTTGACCCGCCAAAACTACATTTCTTGGCGCCCAAGTAAATTTGTAGTTCCATAAATTATTGTCAGATTCAGGAGCTACAAGTCCGCCGCAGAAAGATTCAAACAAAAGCATTTTACCGCCTTTCGATCTGATTTCGTCAATGACTTTCATGGCGCTCATATGATCGATTCCTGGATCAAGACCAATTTCATTCATGAAAATCAGATTGTTTTTGATGGCTTCTTCGTTTAAAGCCTGCATAGCGTCACTAATATAAGATGCTGTAACAAGGTGTTTTTTAAATTCAAGGCAATCTTTCGCAATTTCAATATGCAGATGCGCAGGAAGCATCGAAATAACTATTGATGCATTTGCAATAGCTTTTTTTCTTTCGTCGGCATTAAAAATATCTAAGGCAAGCGGAGTGGCATTTGGATGATCTTGTGTTTTTGCTTTCGCAAGATTCAATGAAAGGTCGGCCACCGTTAAATGCAGTTTTTCTTCATTAGATTTTGATAATAAATAGCGAATCAAAGAAGATGCAGATCTTCCTGCTCCAAATATTAAAATGTTTCTCATGTCTTAAATATTTAACACAAATATATTTAAATGTTATAAATATAACAATTCAAATTAAAGAAAATAAAATTATTTTTTTCGCAAAACCCAAAAAATAATCTGATTTTGTTCTAAATAATCTAGAAACAAAGACGGTTTTTCAGTTCGTTTGAAGTATTTTTGTTTGAAATTTCAAAAGAGATATATTATGAAAAGAAGAATCATTTTAACTGGAGCTTTTATTGGTATGTTGGCTATTATTTTGGGTGCTTTTGGTGCTCATTTATTGAAAAAATATCTGTCGGTTGACCAATTAAATACTTTTGAAGTTGGTGTTCGTTACCAAATGTACCACGCTCTTTTTCTTCTTTTTTTATCAACGCAAAAAGACCTTGCAGAAAAGACCTTAAAAACGATCTATAATTTGGTAGTGGCTGGCGTTTTGCTTTTCAGTGGTTCAATCTATTTATTGGCAACAAAAGACTACACTTTGTTCGAATCTAAAATTATCGTATTCGCAACACCTTTGGGTGGTTTCTTATTAATTATTGCTTGGACGCTATTATTCTTTACGATTTTGAAGAGAAAATCATAAAATCCCGAAAAAAAAATTCTGTCTAAGAATTAATCTTTAATTTTGTCACATAAATAACATATAACTTTATTTGTGTGACTTTTTTGTATTTTCTCTTGTTAAACAAAAATAATATAACAAAATCACTTAATAAGTTGTAATTAAACAAATTAGAAGCGGTTATTTTTTTCTTTTTGTAATTTTTAAAGTGAAATTTCTCTTTTTTCGTATAAATCAAAGTGAAATTTAAGTATTTTGAAAGAAATAAAAATTAATCTGTAATTTTGCTTTAAACAAAAAATCACACACAACTTAAAAATTTATGGACACTAATACAGTTTTCGCGCAATCGATTTCGTTAAAAGAGTTAGGAATTGAAAATGCAAAAGTTCGTTATCAACTATCTGCAGATGAATTACATGCGATTACTTTGCAGTCAGGTCAAGGTGTTGAGAATTCTACCGGAGCGTTAGCGATTAATACAGGCGAATTTACAGGTCGTTCTCCACAAGATCGTTTTATCGTAAAAGACGATATTACTAAAGATCAAGTTTGGTGGGGAAATGTAAATATCCCATTTGAGCCCCAAGCTTTTGAAAAGCTTTATAATAAGGTAACAGCATTTTTATCAAACAAAGAAGTTTTTGTTCGCGATTCTTATGTGTGCTCTGATCCGAATTATAGATTGAATGTTCGTGTTGTAACAGAAACTGCTTGGTCAAACTTGTTTTGCTACAATATGTTCTTACGCCCAGAAGCTTCAGAACTGGCAAACTTTACTCCAGAATGGACAGTAGTTTGTGCTCCAAGTTTTATGGCAGATCCTGCTGTAGACGGTACACGCCAGTCTAATTTTGCTATTTTAGATTTTACTAAAAAAATTGCTTTAATTGGTGGAACAGGTTATACTGGAGAAATGAAAAAAGGAATTTTCTCTGCATTAAACTTTATTCTTCCAGTTTTCAAAAATACACTTCCAATGCACTGTAGCGCCAATGTTGGTGAAGCAGGAGACACAGCAATCTTCTTCGGATTGTCCGGTACAGGAAAAACAACTTTATCTGCAGATCCAGAACGTAAATTAATCGGAGACGATGAGCACGGCTGGACAAATGAAAATACTGTTTTCAATTTTGAAGGCGGATGCTATGCAAAAGTGATTAATTTAACAGAAGAAAATGAACCAGACATTTTTAGAGCAATCAAAAAAGGAGCGCTTTTAGAAAATGTGGTTTTCAAAGTAGGAACAAACGTTGTTGATTTTGATGATGTTTCTATTACACAAAACACTCGTGTAAGTTACCCAATTACGCATATTGATAATGTACAGCCAGGTTTGGTTGGGCACAATCCAAAAAATATATTTTTCTT
>Ga0099824_1005004_pt1 | contig 18856 bp, 12 predicted proteins | sample SiratrowhiteBW_FD_76837 | JGI IMG/M metagenome (GOLD analysis project Ga0099824, IMG submission 76837) | Root nodule microbial communities of legume samples collected from California, USA - Siratro white BW | ecosystem: Host-associated > Plants > Roots > Nodule | place: USA: California... | reverse complement strand
TTAAATTAAAGCATAATGATTAGAATAAAAAGAAATAAAAATCAATAATAACATAAAAATATAGAATTAAAAAAAACAAAAAAAAAAAACAAAAAAAAAAAAAAAAAAAAAAAAAAAAAAAAAAAAACTTATACACAAGTACTTGATATTGATAAAAGTTATTTGGGAAGATTTAAGTTGATTCTTAAACTGTTTTAAATTTTTAATTGTATCCTGAACTTAGAAAAAGTAACTCTTTAATGTTAAAGGTAACTTAAAACTGCTAAAAATTACAATTTATCAGAATTCTAAAATTCTAACAACTCTACTTAGAATAGTTTAAAAATTTTCTTCAAAATTCTTACATAGTTCAAGTGTTATCAATAATTTAATTATATAAATTGTTAACAGAAACCGCACGGTGGACTATAATGCCCCCACTGAGAAGGGGAAAGCGACTAGCCAGAGTAATAGCACATCAAAATTAAACTAATTAAATGGCTATTCAAATTATTAAGACTTTCATGTGGGGGTTAACATTGAAAAAGAAAATGTTAAATTTGAATATCACTGCTTTTCAACTACTAAGTTTATCGAATAGTAATTGTACTCTTTAAATAGACTTAAAAAGGCCTTCCGTCTTTCGCATTTACGATTTAAAAACTTTTGTTTTGCTGTTTTGTTCTGGTTACCATAAGAGATAAAACCTGTAATCTGCATACAATGTTTACAGATTATACATCTGAACTTCCCTCGTGCTTAATCCATCTAATTCATTACAATGCGATGAAACACGACAATGACAATCTTTGCCCAGCACAAGAAACAAGATACTGTTTCAAACGCACAAAAGTACGTGAAATATATGGACTAGGACAGTTCTTGACCGCCATACAGCTAATAAATCGGGTATACATACAACTCATTCAGAACATAAAGGAAATCAATAGTACTCCTTTTCTGAATGCTGGTTTTTCCCTTATATTTTAAATTTAAGGCGAGGAACAAGGAATTGTGGGTCAAATTTGGTGCAATTGCTTTAAATTACTTTTTTCACGCAACAGTTGACAGCGCCTCGGCAGTCTCTCAACAACAGTAACTTTCTTTCGTTAGACAGCAGAAGAAACATTCCAAATAGTGTTGAGAGCAAGAACGGAAAACTAATCAACTCGAGAACCAATAGGGATACAATTACAGTAGCTACGCTTACATATTATCAAATGACGGTAAGATTTCAAAATTTGGATGATCAAAACTGCTCTTCCATCGAAAATTAACATTATGTATACATGAGACGACGACTAAAGCACCAATTCTATGCCTGTAGTTGTATAGACTCGACCTTGTTGAAAGCTACATTCTTAACTTTTTTATGTGAACCATGTCTTGATTTGTTTGATTTCCTTTTCTTTGAAGCTGTAATTTCAGGAGTGTGATCTCTCTCCTCGATGCCATTTTCCGTGTCTGGAATGTGAAGATCGGACTGCAACAGTAACTCAGCCTTTGATTCTGTCGGTTGAGCTTCTGGTTCAATAACTGACATCCCTGATAGAATGAAATCTAACAAAAAAGTATTTCTAACAAGTCTGTCTATCCTGCCGAAGTGCCTCTGACTATAAGGGATAAGACCTTCAAGAAATTCACCAATCCCTTTAATCTGAAATAACCCATAAAACTTGTTCATTAAAAATGGTGTTTTTCTTTCCTAGAAAAACATCCTAAGAATTACACTTAGGCTAAAATCCTTGAAAAAACATATCAAAAAAAATATGCCAAAACAAGTAAATGTAAGAAAGAAGGGTTATTAGAAGTACAAAACCATATCAATAATCAGGTCAAGCATTTCAGTCATTAACCATCATAATATGAAAGAAATGCATGACTAGTTGCTTAACGCCACTTCAAACGTAGAAGGGTTAAAAAAACGCACCTGAACAATATCAGTTGGAGGAAAGATGCTGAAAACTCTGAAAAGTACAAACTGTGAAACGTAACAGAGTTTTGGTTTTGTATTCCATTCTCGAACATAGTTAAATAATATGCAAAGCTCTTCATTACCCAAGCCCTTAAGTGCTCTGTCAATATGATCTTCAGCCTCTCTCTTCCTGCAGAAATATCAGTCAAGTGTATGCCAACAAGATTCAGGCAACCAAATAATTGTTGCTAACCTGCAAAGTTAGAAAATAACTCAAAAAGCCAATTGTTGCTAACCTGCAAAGTTCGGAAAATAACTCAAAAAGCCTATGTGGCCTGCGCAGTTCAAATGCAATTTGGATTGCTTTGGTATAGTCAGCATCTGAGACAGCATTCTCTAGCTCTTGACCTTTCAGAACTCCTTCCTCCTGCATTAAAATTAGACATTACAATGCTTTCTAAAACACAGGGCACTTGTTATTAAAGAGTATATTAAAAAACCTAAAAATAAAACACAGAGAAGATAATAATATCTCTGGACAATCTATCACAATATCAACCATTTGAACTTAAGAAAAAGATCTTTACAGACAACTTTTCTTGAATCCCTTCCCCATGTCATTAAAATAAATATCCTTGGGCTGAAACTACTACAAGATGAAGTAAAACGAAGTGGACGGCTGTCTATTTGTGAGTGAATTTATGATATAGAATACAAAAAATGCTGAATAAAGAGTTGCTTAACATTGCAACTGATTTAGCATTTGTTTGGTTTGGCTTATTTCGAGGAAGCCATTTTTTCAGCTTTTTGATAGCTTTTGGAAAAAAACAGCATATTTGCAAAAAAAGAAACCTTTAGACCAAACATACACACTTAATGCCCAGGTTTTTCTTATGCCAGTTATGAAACTATATAATAAACTATGAAAACAAACTAAGTTATTGTGACTTAATAACCATTAACTAAACCGCAATATTCAGAAAAGCAAACACCCAACCCCTTGATCACCCTTTAGTTACCACTTTCTTACAAAAGTGAACTACGATTTCAAACTTGCACATAAAAAGTACAAAAAAACAGCTTTGATAATCTAATTCAGGATATAATTGAGGTAAAAACAACATAAAATCCTAATATTGCATGTTTTGCAAGACAGTTGCATTAGAAAAAACATGAGCAAAATGCACAGATCCCTGACAATTAAACAACGGATGTTAATGACATTTACTGATAGAAATTCCATTCAGATGATTTCCAACATTGCGACTGCTTCATTGTTACATTAAATTCATAAAAAGATCAACATAAAATTGATGCGATATATAATAGGAACAATTAGATCTTCACAATAATTATATCATCAATCACCACGAAACGTAACTTTTGGTTTAACTTTCAGGATATCAGGGTATCAATATTGAATAATTGATTGAACTCACCTCTTTACGGAAAGCTTCTTCTTTGTCAGCTGCAGTGGAATCAAACCATAAATTGACAACAGCATCACCACCACCAGTTGCAAGCATTTCTGTTTTCTTGCCTACAGCCAAGGCCCAAACCTGCATGTCAAATTGTCAGCAAAGAAAAGGTCCAAGAAACCTGAATTTTGTGAATTTAACACCTGTCTTTCAGTTTTCCAAAAAGTGTTTTTTTTTTCAATGAAAAGTTGTTTTCAACAATTTATAATAATTAGTTATTAAAAAAACCTGTTTTAGTTCTTTACTTGGTACCTAAAAAGTATCTTCCAAAGTTAGAAAAAAAGCCCAAAACAGTTGTGTATCATAGGATGACCTTTTTTCTAAGCTTAAACAAATACTCGCTTATTGTGGAAATTTGTCATTGCCAAATTATAACCTACTTCAAAAAAAAAAAAAAATTAAAAAATCACATTTTCTCTAAAATTCAAAATAATGGGTGACCAAGGAAAGCATAATTTGAATGTTCAACACTGCATACAATTGGCTGAAAGCTAAACAGATCAATATACAGCTTCCAATTAATAATTCAAGAACTCACCTTCGGAAAATATTATCCATGTAACAAATTTGAACCATATTTTTCAGGTATATACATTTATAAACAGAAAATATGAAATTAGATGAAAAGAAATATTAAGGATCAACTTGCACCTTATCTTCATGATGATCATAAGTAGCAAGACATTCATTGGTTTTTACAGTCCAAAGTTTTACTAAACCATCAGCACCTGAAAAATTAATTAAGCTGATCACACTGGCAGGCAATTGAAATGTCATAAAGAAAATCAGCAAAGGATAGTCTCATACCACAGGAAACAATTTGTGTTCCACGGCTAACAAACAATGCTCTTAACACACTTGAAGTGTGTCCTTCAAATGTCCTCATACAGGAGCCATCAGATATTTTCCATATCCTTATTGTCTTGTCACCAGATGCTGTTACAACACACTGATCGACAGGAGAAAATTCTACTGACCAAATTCCCCTTTTATGCCCTTTAAACACAACAACTGATACTAGATCTGGAAGTCTCCAAACACAAGCTGTACGATCCTGATGGGATATACAAGTAGAAGATAATGACAATGATAACTACAGTAGAAACACTATAATATTCAAAAAATGTAAAAAGAAAAGTAAAGGAAAGAAGCTGGTGATCCTTTACTAGAATAAAACAAGAATCGCACAACTAAAGTGGCACTAATTTTTCTGCAAACAATTGGAATACATGATATAAAGGCCTAAAGTAAGCTGCAAGTCAGATATAATTACCAACCTGAGAACCACTACATACTAAACTATCATTTGGAGCAACTGCTACAGAATTGATATCTTTATCATGAGCTGCAACAACAGCTTTTGCTTTTAAAGTAATTGGCACTGTCATATCGTCTGAGATGCCATCCATACTCCACACCTTAAGAGTATGATCACTGAAAAAACAATGAAAGGGAATAAATAACATACTACCGTATAAAGGCTAGCAGGATTAGAATCAATGCATTCAATATTCAGTTCATATAGTAGAATAAAATGGAAGGCCACATTGTAATGTCTGGGTAAAATGATCCATGGGTAGCAAAATATCTAGATAACAGACTAAGTGAAATTGTCTTTCAGAAGGATTCAGTGAACTCAAAAAGGGTAGGAACAGGAGATTAAAGTCAGCACAAATTTTATGATATTGATTTCAATGATAAAACAAGGTGAATGAAATTATACTATTAACAATAGGAAGTTCGTTTGCGTTTCGACTTCTACTATCTTTAAAAGAAAGGGAAACAACACACAGAAGGTCAACCACAAAATTTTAACTGGTAAAACTAAATTATCATTAGAAAGGTGGAAAACAGCAAAAGGTTCAAATGTTGCTTTACAGCTACTTGAAGTCAATATATCTCATAATCTCATTGATAAAATGTTATTATGATAATTGCAAAACAGATAACGTTACTTATTATTGTCTTTCTCCCTTATAACATATCACTTAAGAATAGTTACAAAAAACCCTTGGCATATCATATTTCATGTTGAGTTTAATGGTTATGCATTGCATTGACAGTGTAAAACAGTTTTACACCATCAACATCCTCGGATCACTGTTTGTATAACTAATAAGGTGGTTAGAGAAAAAGTCAACAAACTTATCATACATGGTAATTTGTGATTGGATGGTGTAGAATTGTTTTACACTGACAGTGCATGGTCTTTTTTCTTTGTTACAACTTTAATGTTCTTTTCATTCAATAGTAGCTAATTTTGCAATTAAGAGATTGAACATAAGAAAAACCCAGATAAAGGGAATCCAAAATGCAGGAACTTACAGAGAATAAAAACTAGACAATTTCTTGCTATTGAAAATCAAAATAGGAATAAATGCCTCAATACTCACCTACTGCCACTAACAAAGAAATCTCGTTTTCTTTTGGAAAAGGCAATGCTTCCAACAGCTCCCATATGACCAATACCAACTCCAATGCAGTTCGCACTTTCTGACTCCCACAACCTAACCTGTTTGACAAACAGACATTTGTTTTTAATTACTAATCCCAATACATAACAACAAGCATACTACGAAGTTAATAGGGCACCTGTTAACACTTACTGAAGCACCTCAAGCACTTCTTCCCATAAAATAAAATTTAAAGCCTTTTCAACAATCTTGAGAGATCAAAGGGGAGAAAACTTACAGTGTTGTCTTTACTTCCAGTTACAATCAATGTTCTCCCAGAAGTTGATACACAGGTGTCAAGGCATAGAACAATTTCAGTGTGACCAGATAAGACATATGAACATGACATAGAGGCAGTGTCATAAATCCGAACCTGCAAAGCTCCAGTAGGTTTGTGCATTAAAGATCATTGCTAGAATAAAGAATGGAAGACATGTAAGAAACTGAAAGTTAAAGAACCAAATGCTGAATATTTTATATTCATCAAGCATTAGCAGGTATTTTTCTTTTTTGGCCCAACAAAGAAAGATATTATATAATAATAATGGTACCACCAGAGGTACCTAACATATCACCAAAAAGAAAATAAACAATGAATATCGGGTTATAGTGTATTTATATGCAATGCAGCGGCATATAAATAAACTTCAACCAGACTCCGACGAAATACATCTCCATCACCTATAAGTACATCTGACTACACTCCTGCAAGTTCCTTTTTCCTGTTTTACATACCAAAATAATTACCCAAGGTAAATGATGTGGATGTTGATTTCTACTCCCACCCAATCAATTGCATCCATGTTCCCTTCTCGCATGTCCACCATTTATTACTGGCATCCTTCAAGCACAGTTCCACCTGAGCTTGCTGCTAGGAATATGAATATGAGCAAGTTGGAATATACCCTCTCACCCACATCCATGTATAGAAAGCAATGTTCTTCATCATTGAGTTACGATCAGAAAATTCATCTGAGAACAACCCTCTTTCCTTGTTCTGAATTGGCATAAAGTCTGGGATAACATGATGCAAGGGATCTCCCATTAACCAAAACCTCCCGCCCCCCACACCTTACACAGGCCTCTCCACCATAATGATGCTTTGATGCATCTCTCTTCCCCTACTATTCCCTTCCAAGCACCGACTATACCCCACAATGCCTCTTCGTGTTCAAATAATTCCCACCTCCATTCGCTAGCAACGACTAAATGAACAGTTTTATATCTCTCACCCCCAATCCTCCATATGTTTTTGGTCAACATATTTTTCCCAAGCAACCCAATGTATTTTTCTTTTATTTTCTTCAGATAACCACAATAACTTTCTTTGCATCTTCTAATTTTCTTCCACACCCCACTTGGAATTTTGAAAATAAATGAGAAAAAGATTCATAAAGATAACAAAAAACATAATTGACTATGCATAACCTTCCGAAAAAAGAAAAAAGACCTATGCTTCTAACATGCTCGTTTCTTAGAGAAATTACCTAGAACAGGCTTCCAAGCAACCTCTCTAAGGGGATTAGCACTCAAAGGTATACCCATATAAATAAAAGGAAAATGTAAGACCTTGAAATTCAAGAAATTAGCAAACCTCTCCAAGGTGCTCCGCTCCAACCAAATACCTCCCAATTCACTCCGATAAATTTACTTTTAAGTCCAGACACAAGTTCAACCCACCTCAACATCATGGTTATAAAACTCGAGTTTTAACTAATAAAAACGTAGGAGTTCATGAGTCCACTACCCCATTTAGTGTTAACTCGTTTGTAGAGTCATTTTGAATTGTGCTAAACTTAGATTAACTCAGCCAAACTACTAGTTCATAACCAAGTTGGCAAGTTCAAAAGCCCACCACCCCATTTTGCATTAACTTGTTTGTAAAGTCATTTTTTAAGGTTTGGTGGGACCATGCTAAACTCATTAACCCAGCCAAACTCACGAGTTCATAACCAGCAAGTTCAACTGCCACTTTTTTAACTGTAAATGACGACCCTTCGTGTCGTTTTTGCATGAGAATGAAACAGATGAGAATACCCACAATTAGGATTCTTAGTTGCACTCATTCATGTGTTGTTTCTTTGTTGATTTTAACAGAGCTACTCTTCTCATCACAACACCCATCTCTATGTCGATGACAACAACCATATCCTTGTCAGTGATGACACCCACCTCAACTCCCATGTTGCATCCCTTCTTTGTTCACTGTTGCTCAAGCAAGAGATTGCAATCTTCTCTGTGTAGTATTGTGGTTTGCGATTGTCTTTTATTCTCAGCACAATTTGAAGTTTCATTCTTCTATTCTCTCTACACGATTTGAAGCTTCATCTTTTTTAGTTTAAGCATGTGAACTTGTAAACTAAAGTTGGAAAGTGGGTGGTAATAGGTTGTTGTTGTAGAGCTTCTTTGAATTGAAATTCAGATTCATGCTTTTAATTTATTTTTTATACTTCCTGTTATCATTTTGTAAAATATGTCCGGGAGTGGATCAAATTCAATTAAGGGCAATGCAAGTGCCTCCTCAAATACTTAAAAATGGTTATGATGATCTTGGAAATGGACATTTGAAGATATTTCTCCTTTTTTAGTTATTTAAATTATCATATTAAGAACTTACGCATTGCATGAAGTTCTTGCCATTGTTTGAACTTATTTAGTAGTAATGAACTACTTGACTTGTTACTATATTACTGACATTTAATATTTTGCATCATTACGAAATTAAAATGTTTGACTAATATGTTATTTATAAATATTTTAATGTTTTCTTATATGAAGTAAACTCTTACAAGTTTACAAGTCGAGTTTTCAGATTTGTCACAAGTTTACACAAACTCTCAAGTTTGACAATACTAAAGGTGGTTTTCCCCAAAAAGGTGTACCATCTGCATATCACAAGAGGTCAATCTCTACCTTATCCCTCACAAACAAAAAGCTTTTCTATATATTAATTTCGCTTGTCCCGTCATAGCCTACAACCCTTCCTCTACTACGTTGAAAATAAAAGGAGCTAAGGGATCTCCTTGCCTAGACCCTCTGCTCATCAAGTGTTAATGTTTCATTTCTTCTATTTGATAATCAGTTTCAAAAAAATTAGGGCATAGTTTGTTTATGTGATTTTGCTAGTCTTGCCAACATACTATTGGCTAAGATTTCCTTTTTTCCTTTTTGCTTCCTTGTTTTTTCTTAATTTTTCCCATTATTTGCAGATCACTTAATTTAGATTCACTAAGAAACTACAACTAGATAACATTTAGACAGAGATAAAATATGTAAAATTGTTTGACGAGAAAAGCAAAGTTGGAAATGGACATTCCAAACACCCTAACAATTTCTTTATAATCCTTCCTGCTGTAAACATGTGATGTTCATCCCAAAGACAAAACAATTTAAAAATCAATAAGCTTTTCATATGTCACAGATCACCAAAGCATAAATAACATTGGACAATCATCTTAGAAACAACTATCACTCATTCGCCTTGTGAATTAAAGATTTCAGAATGTACTCATTACAAAGTTGATGTAATTAATTGCAAAATGAAAAATATCTAGAAATGAAATCTCATCCCTAAATTTTCTATATATAACAAGCTTCTAAAATCGTTTATATTCTCACAAATTACAACTACATTGACCAAGGCAACAAGAACAAGCATCATAAAACTGTGAACTATACTAAACAAACACAACAACCTGCATTTGAGAAAATTTTGCTTTTTTTCAGTATATTTATGTTCAAATTGGCTGGGTTGAAAGTGTTGAACTCCATTTAAATCACAACAGTTTACTAATTTCTAGAAAAAAATGCACATCCACATACCTGTTCAAGATTTGTAGCAAGAGCTAGGAATTTTTCATCATCCCCCAAAAACTTCATATCCACAATTTCTTCATTATATCCAACAAGTCTTTTGGTTAGATTTAATTGTAACAATTCCTCACTGCATTCCAGAGAGTAAAATAGAAACTGCTGATCTGCAGTCACACAAAGCAATCCTTGATCAGAGGGTAACATAACAGCAGAAATGAAACCCCTACGTGAGCCATCCTCATCTATGCTGGCTGTAACATCTGAAGTCCTCTGCTCGAAGATGCAACCTGCCCTGTCAATAGGGGGAAAAAAACGAAAAAACTAAGGAGGTAGAGCACAGATTCCATCACAAGTCACAAATTTAACTACACTATCTTAAAATCACTTTTTTAAAAGCTTAAACAAACCAACCCAGGTGCAACTAGTGCAAAATGTCATAATATTAGAAATATATAGGCTGATAATTGAAAAAATCTTCATATATTACCCTTTAGAATTCCATATGCGTACAATGCCACGTTCACCAACTGTAATGAAATAGAATGTTTGGGAACCACCACGTTTTTTTGCATCTTGCTGATATGAATGCAGAGATGAAGCAAATGGACTGCTGGAACCAATCACACAAACAGCTTCGACTGCCTCATTTGTAATGACGGTCTTCTTGTTGCTATAATCATGAAGATCCCACAACGTTACAACCTGCCAATAACCAGCACACCAATTTGTCAATTTAGTGGACTGAATTAATTTAAAATAGTCAATTAAAACAAAAAAGTTGGACAGAGAATTGCAGAGACTACCTTATCTCTTCCAGAACTAAGCAGCGTCCAGCCGTCTTCAGATATTGCCAAAGAAGTCACTGCTGAGCGATGATTATCTAATGTAGCAATACAGTTCTTTTTCTTGGTTTTTGAAACATCCCAAACCCTTACCGTTGCATGATCACCACCATCATCACTTCCAGAAAAAAGCTGAGCGCACCAATATCACCATGATCAGTTAAATATATGAAGTGAAAACGTAAAATCAATAGTTGGGACTAGTTAAAATTGAGGAACAGGGTAGGGATAAACAAAATCACATTTGCATCAAAAGGACTACAGGCAAGCAATCATATTGCATTTGCATCAACTCCATTATGGAAGTCTATCAACTCCCTGCCAGGAGCACCATCAACAATCACTCTGTTCAATTCACAAATCCATCAAGCTGTTTTACACCATAACATGTGTTCTTATACTTCTCCATTGAAAAAACAAGAGAAAAAACTCAGTCCTTCAATTAAATTAATAAGTCACACAGTGATCAAAGATTTCAATCTAATTGTGTACAATCATATTAATTGGTTCAGACAGTAGTAAGCGAGGCATCTTGCTATCTTGAATATGTACACTGGCACAGTGTAATCCTATGAAGCCCAAACATTCCAAAAGTAAAAAAGTATCAAAAGACATTACCGTCTCGGATATTGATACTTCTTTGGTACTTCCAGATACGAATCTGAAAAGTAAGCAATTCCTTTTTTCATTTTTTTTCTTAGATATAACTCAGATATGTGTTTGAAAAGTATCCAAATCCTTTTCCTTTGATTTTTTTTTTTTTCTCTTTTCAAGGCATGGTTCGGATACACCAAAAAGTTTACATTTAAAGCTTAGTGTGTAGCCACTTTCTTCCTCATGCTGAGAGAGGAAGTGGACTCCTTTATTCATCCTTTGAAGATAAACAAAATTGGTCCAAAAGGGGATGAATATTTGGTTTATGTGCATTCCAACCTTCAACTTTGTATATAGAAAAGATTAAGGATATAATTGTATAAAAGCAAGAGACATCAATGTGGAACATTAATGGAGCGTGTCCACTTGATGATAGAATTGAACTTGTGGAATTGGCAAAGTTGCTTGTTGGTGAATCAGCCATAAAATTTGTGCTTGTCTGAATGACGGCAACGAAAGAGAGGAGAATGATGCAACCAACATCAGACAGTAGTTTTTTTGAGTTCCACCAAAGATGCTTTTATTGATACAGTTGACCAAGACTGGTTATCATATAGACAAAAGTTACATTTACTTTTTGTAAATTGTGTATCATACTTATAATCAATGAGTTATAAAATATTTTATAATTTTTTGCTCCATATGCATAATCGAACAAAACAACTTGGTTCACTACTCAACTTATGCATCTCTACTGAGGAAGAAATTCGATGACATAATTTCTACAAACATTGAATCCCAAAATGCTCACTAGCAGAACGCAATCAAATAAAAAGCATAGAGCACAGTACTCACAAGTTGTTTCTCGGGATCGGGATGGAACATAACACAAGAAACCACTCCACCGTGACCTTTAAAGTAATGAGTGCAGTAACCACCATCCACGTCCCACACTAGAACCTTCCTATCAGCTCCACCGGTAGCGAGCAACCCTCCAGAAGGATGACACGTCATGCACATAACCGGACCATCGTGACCCTAAACCCAACGCGCACATTAGCAAACTCAGCACACTATTCATCACCCAAAACAAACAGTGATTAAGAGAACAAGAGTACCTTCCAGGACCGGACGCACTTGAACGTGGACAAATCCCAGACTCTTATTTGGCGGCTGTGGCTGGAAGAGAAGAGGAGGCGGTCGTCGGGGCTGAGTGCCAAGGCGGTGACGGACTCGGAGTCGGCGTCGAGGGTGGAGCGGATGGCGGCGGTGACGGAGTCGACGATTTTGATTGACTCGCCGCAGGCACAGGCGATGAAGGAGTTGTCCGATGAGACGACGAAGGGGCCACCGGTGTAGAATTGCTGCAGGGCGGGGACGCAGCGGTAGTTGGTTTTCAATCTGAGGGATTCCATTTCGAAACTGCCGCCACTGTGATTCAGCGAAAGTTCGTTAGGGTTTAAGGAACACGGTCCAGGGTTTTTGCGTTTTGATGTGTTTCACCTTGCCCATTTCAGAGTTTTCAAAAGAATTAAATATCGTTCTTAATATTAAAAATTAAAAAAAAATAAAATTGATCAAAATATATATTTTCATCAATTTTATTTTTTTTAGATTTTTAATATTAAGAACGATATTTGAAAAAAATTAATAGTGATAATTTAATAATATAAAAATTTCTATAATGTTAATTGAGATTGTAAAAGCTGAAAACACTATTTTTAATATTTAATTATTATTCAGTATTTTAATAATGTGCTTATGGATATTCGTTATAAAAAGTTTAATGATTTTAGAATTAATTGTTACAAGAAATCCTATTCTTAGTTTTTTTTTCACGGTGATTTTTTTACACAAAATGTTATCTTATATGCTTATGAAGACGAATTATACTTACATATAAAATTTATAAAAAAAATGCAATAAAAAAACGAGATGAGATAATTGATTTGATAAAAAAAATAATATATACCAAAAAACTGAATATATAAGAAAAAATAGCATATCTTAATGTTAGTTGTTCGATCTCTTTTTTTTTTAATAAACCACTTCTTTATATGAATTTTATGATAAATAAGCAAAATCACGAGAATAGTAGAATATGAGATTATAATTAAATTTTATATTTGTGTAATCTGTTCCTTCCTTTGTATCTCTTTTTATTACATTGATATATTATAATTTTAAGAAAATAAAAATTATATAATGATTACTTTTTAAGTAGAAAAGTTATTTAATTACTTTTGATTATAAAGGATATATAGTTCTGTGTTTTGTTAAAAAAAATATAATTTTTAATCATAAAAACATAATATCAAAAGTAGTTGAAATAAGTGGATTATACATGCAGTGGTATAGATGATTAAATTCTATATTTGTACATTTCATCTATATTTGTAGAAAATATATTTACAATACTTATATTTACCATTTTTTAAACGTGTGACCAAAATAAAATTAATAATATTCAAACTATTGAGAGAATATATAGCTATATAATTTCATTGATGAATATTATTATATACTTCATTATACATCACATTTAACGTTTAAATTCATTGTCTTGTTTGATATTGAAAATTTTAAATCTTTGTGACGAAGTTATTATTGTATGACAAAAATGACATTTTTTATTAAAAAATATTTTGTCCATACAAAAGTATTAGTCAATAGTTATCAAGACTATTTACGGAATACTGTTTGTATGGTTATTGTTTGTAATTATTTTTTCACTCTCTTGTCTTCTTTTCTATGATAAATGTTTCATTATAAAAAAAATAAATTATTATGTATTCAAATAAAAAATAACTAAATGATTTCATTCAAATGTGAGATACTTTAGTCCTTATTAGGATCAACATACAGAAATCCTAATATTGTATTTATTTTGAAATTCTGTAATGCATAAAAGAGTTTGAGGTTTATGAAATATGTTGTATCTGAAAAATAATGAATAGGTTTACGATAAGAGATAACAAATTGAAAAAGAGGTGTATTGTTTAGAGTTCATGTTTTTTATCTAGAGATGTGGTATAAAATGGGGGTGTGCTATAAAGTGGGGTTGTTGGGTTTAGAGTATAAGCTTTTCTTATAATGAGGTGTGGAAATGGAAAAATTGTTGATTTAGAGCCTACACTTTTTTTTTCTTTTATAAAAACATGTGTAAATGGATAAAATGTTGGGTTTAGAACCAGGCTTTTAAAAAAAGTGTGCAAATGAAAAAATTGGTGGGTTTAAAGTCCAATTTTTTTAAAAAAAATATTAAGGTTACAACACTTTTCCTACCAAATTTCCTTGATGCTTGAGCTATCATATTCTTACTTCTTAGCAGCTAAAGCCGAGGTGAGAAAATTGTTAAATGATAGCTTCATAAGAAAAATCCAATACATTACTTGGCTATATTATGCTAATAAAGAAGAGTAATGAGAAGTGGGGGATGTGCACCGACTACATGCACCTTAACAAGGCTTGTCCCAGGAATGCATATTCATTCCTTAGCATCGATTGATTAGTGGACGGAGCAGTAAGACATCACATAGTAAGCTTTTTGGACGCATTCTTACAACCATATTCTCTTGTTCGATAGTGATATCAGGAAAACGGCCTTTACCACCGAGTCATTGTTAACGGATTATCAGCAAGTGTACTGAGTCCTCGAGTAGTATAATAAACAATATGAGTATCGTTTTCACATGGAACGGAATTTAATTGAAAACCAAATATATATATATATATATATATATATATATATATATATATATATATATATATATATATCAATAGATGGTGAATATGAGCAATTAATTGATTCCTCTAACATTGAAATTAATAGATTAAAATATCTAGTTCTATTCCTAGTTACTAGATTAAATTAATCAACATTAAGAGCATTTGCAATAAACAGTCATTACGTTACACTTTATTTCTGAACGTGTACCTGTAATGAGTTAACGTTTATTTTCAATTTTAAATAATGCTTTCCAATCAAAATAAGAAATCTAAGATATACGAAAGCTAAACAAAATGCTAACGAGAGTAATTAAATTGAATAACATAAAAATAATATTAAGAGTGCATATGAAAGTGAGACTTTACATTCAATCCCAATAAGAAAAGAAATTAGCTACGCATGGTAGCCATGAAAACACAATGGAAAAGGAAAAAGGAAAATTCTTGATTGCAAAAGTGCTTCCAAAGAACTTCCAAAAGATGATCCTAGCCTTTCTTTTATAAAATATCTCTGCTGTCTGTTACAAAGTGGCTGTTATTTCGCACTTCACACCTTCAATGGCGTTGACTTTTTCGTTCATAATTTTTTTTCTAATTTAAGTGAGTTCATAACTTTTTTCTAATTTAAGTGAGTTTTAGCTCAAGCTCGCCCTTTAGCGTAAGCAATAAGTCACTTAAAATCTGTTTTTCTACTCCTTTCCTTAATTCCAACATTCCTCATTCTCTCTTTCTTCGAATCTTACCTAAATCTCAATAGTATTATCTTTCCATAACCAAAAAGGCATTAAACAGAAAAATAAATAATAAAATCTCTAACTAAACAAAATTCCCTAAAAATCCTATAATTAAAACATAATCAATGCTAAAAATCCTAACAAATCTATACGAAATTACCCAACAATAATCAGTTATCAGTCATCAAATTATTACTATCAAGTAATGTCGTTTGGTCTGAAGAATGCAAACGCAACTTATCAATGACTGATGGATAAGATCTTCAAAAGTCTGGATCAGACGAAATATAAAAGTGTATGTGGATGACATGATTGTCAAAACAAAGGTTTTTGACCAACACCTACCAGATCTCGTCTAGATATTTGGTTAGTTACACAGATATAACATGCAGTTGAATCCTTCCAAGTGTGTCCTTGGGGTTGAAGGTGGAAAGTTCTTGGGCTTCATGCTCACCCATAAGGCATCAAAGCAAATCCCGACAAATGCGGGACCCTGTTATCGATGAGAAGTCTCACGAAATGTGAAACATGTACAATGCCTCGTCTGACGACTGACCTCATTATCTCTTTTTTGCCCAAGTTGAACAAAAAAATCTGACAATCTTGAAGCTACTATGAAAAGCTAGTAAATTTAATTGGGATAACACGTGTGAAGAAGCGTTCCAAATGATAAAGATGGTTGTGGCGTCAACGGCCGTGCTTGAAAGTCGGAAGTAGACTTTTGTTGTATTTATCTGTCTCTGACGAAGTTGTCATCTCAACTTTGGTTTTACAAGAGAGCAGAAACCGATTTTCTTCACTGGACCAACACAACAGGATGTCGAGACCAGGTGTCAAGTGATTGAAAAGGTGGTCCTAACATTGGTATATAAAACGCGGCGACTCAGACCCTACTTCCAAGGTTATCCAATCACAGTCAAAATTGACTACCCAATAACTTAAGACCAAATCAATCTAACTTCATCAACAAATACAATAATCTAACTTCATCAATAACTTAAAGACCAAGTCAATCTAATTTGTCTAGTAAATTATGCCAAGGTTAATGTAATCATTTTTTACCAAATTAAATTATATTGAGTTAACCCAATTCGAGTTAATCAAACTTAGTTAATAAGTTGCCTGAGTTAATCAAACTTGTTTAGTATGTTATACCGAGCTGATTGTTGGGAACACAATTAATTAATTATTATACTTAGTAGTTTCTCACATCCAATTAAACTTTATTAATAAACGATAAAGTAGTTCATATCGAACTCAAACCGAGTTTAACAAATATCTACTGTATAGCAAAATAAAGTGAAATTGAAACGAGTCACAATTAAAAATTATCAAAAGGAAATGTTCATTAAAGCAATATGTATATACATCAACTAGTCGTCGACGACATTCTTTTCTAAGCTAAATTTGGAGGGATATGAAGAAGTCACGAAATATATCAACTAGTCCCCTAACCTCTAACAGACCAACTTCAGGCCGCGAAGAAATAACCTTGCTCTTTTTAGTGGGATTTTAGAAATCCACTAAGTGGTCGCTCAACGTAAGAGCACCGATCAGAGAACGGAGAGCCTTATAGTCGAGAGTAATGTTACGTTGACACTCACACGTGGCATACACCCAGTTGACACCGCTGATGTGGCAAAAAATAATATTTTTTTAAGCCAGCGTGGAAAGTTTCAATTTCAGAATCCCAAAAGCCACTCCCACCTTCTCTACTTCCACTCTCTCAGTCTCCCAGTCTCCCAGTTTCTAACTCCCTCACTCTTCACTCTTCACTCTCTGCACTCTCACTCTCTCGTTCAATGGAGGTATCTCTCGCTCTCTCTTCGTCCATTGTCTGGCTCTCTCGATCTGTATGTGCTCTCAAGGTCTCTGCGCTCTTCATCTCAGCAAAAGGTTGGTTTTTTATTTCGTTTATGTTGGAAAAGCATATAAAGGTTGTTCTTTTAAGTAATTTTTCATGCAAAAGGATGTTTTTTTTTGTTTGTGGAATGATTTTCGTGTAAAGTTTAGATTTTCATGTGGTTTTTTATGGAAAAGGAAGTCTTTTTGGTGGTTTAACCGTTCTGTTCTTGGTTGATGCTGGATCTGAAAAGGTTTTTGCATTTGTCGTTTGATTTTCCTTGGTGGTTGAAGTAAAGTTTGTTTTTTTATATCATTTACATTATCGTTGTTGGTTCTTGGTTGAAAAAATAACGTTTTTTGTCGGTGTTTTAAGTGATTTTTCATGAAAAATGGTGTTTTTGTTTGTTTTGTCATTTGATTTCCATGTAAAGTTTGTGTTTTTATATGCTTTTTGATAGAAAATGAAGTCTTTTTGGTGTTATGTTCTTCGTTGTTGCTGGAATATAAAAAGTTTTTGTGTTTAGGGTTTGATTTTCGTTGGTGGTTGAAGTAAAGTTTGGTCTTTTGTATGATTTAAAGTGTTCTTCTTGGTTGTTGATAGAAAAGGAATGATTTTTGTAAGGGTTTTAGGTTTGTAATGTTTGAATCTATTAGTTTTGGCAAGTGATGAACACATGTGTGTTGAGTCGCCAAAACATGAACTAAGGTGTCCTTTCGTTAAAGAAGGGGTAACGACATATGTTTTGTCAAACAATAAGTGGTTCCGAGTTTACAAAAAATTAGTGGTTACCCATGTTCTAACGAGGGGATAGCTCAGTACAAGCTTTGGCGACTGACGAACAAAACACAAGAATAACAGTATCCATAATGAACTACGAAACACAAATAGTTCGTGTTACATACAAATTTACACATTTGCATGAATCTAGTGTTTTATTTTGTGTTATATCCATCAAACGGTTCGTGATATATTTTGCTGACATGGGCTTTACAGGTGTATACTGTTCAATCTGGTGGATCTGTGTCACTCCTCACATCGCTAGGAAACACACAGGAGTCAGCATCTGCAACTGGTTACTCAAGCTTTAACGAGGGGACACCTTAGTAGATGTTTTGGCGACTAAATACATTACGACCATTTTGGCATTTTAAGTTCTTATGTCCTTCAGTTACAATCCTGTGAATTGCTTCCATGACCCTTTATGTACCAAAATATGCTAAATTGACATACATGTGTGCATAAATAACATCTGTCAACCTACAAAACATCAAGGGTTACCCATGTTTTAACGAGAGGACACCTCAGTTCACATTTTGGCGACTAAATGCAGTATGACCAATTTGGCATTTTAAGTTCTTATGTCCTTCAGTTACAACTTATGAATTGCTTGGATGACCCTTTTATATAATAAAATATGATAAATTGACACATATGTGTGTATAAATAACATTTGTCAACTTACAAAACATCATG
>Ga0099824_1005003_pt1 | contig 18856 bp, 6 predicted proteins | sample SiratrowhiteBW_FD_76837 | JGI IMG/M metagenome (GOLD analysis project Ga0099824, IMG submission 76837) | Root nodule microbial communities of legume samples collected from California, USA - Siratro white BW | ecosystem: Host-associated > Plants > Roots > Nodule | place: USA: California... | reverse complement strand
TATATATATATATATATATATATATTGAATTGGTTATTCATAAAAGATGAATTTAGACTTAATTTTAAAAAATTAAATGATAGGTAATATTTATAAATGACTTATTAGCTAACATAGAATCTAAAATTTATCATCTTTCTCATATCAAGGAAGAGTTGAAGATCCTGATGATCGAATAATAGATTCATAATAAATAATTATTAAAATACAGTTGAATATTACTTTAGAATGAGTTTAAAATTGACTGGTAAGATGTGATTTGTATTTGCATCTACGTGCATAAAATACTTTCTGAGTAAAGTGAGATTCTATGAGTTCTTTAAGACATGGACTAATGCTAAAATATGCAAGCAATATTTTATTTCATAAAGAAAATAAACTACATATATATGAGCAAAAAGGATCTAAGTTACAATTGAAAAAATAATGTTATATATAAATGAATTATTTTCTCATTTATGATTCTTATACAATGATTGTTTATACTGGTCTTGATTGTTTCTGAAAGAACAGATGGTAAGGTTACAACATGTTTTGAGAGTATTGAATCCGTTGATGAAGAGAAGAAAACAATCAACTACAAACTCTTCGGTGAAGACATCGACCACAGGTTTAAGGTGTTTAAGCTCGTGTTTCAAGCAATTGATAAGAACCAAGGTGGTGCTATTATAAAATGGACCATTGAATATGAGAAGGTTGATGAAAAAGTTGATCCTCCATATGGCTACATTGAGTACGTGCACAAGTGCACCAGAGATATGGATGTTCATCTTGTGAAGGCATAGCTCAAAGAAGGAAAGTAAAAGAATAAATAATAGACTTACTTACCCTAAATAATGGTTCTGATGTTCGAGAAGTGTTCTTATGAAGTAGGTCTTTTGTCAGAGTGGGATAAATTTGGATATATATAATGTAAGTGGTTTGAAGTGTGTCATGCTGATGCATATAAATGAATGTTTATGCTTTGTAAAATATATAGCAGATACTATCTGCATTTTAAATGTGTAATATTAAAAATAATATATCTAAATACTTATTATTGTCTCTAATTTCTTTTAATTAGGTTTCAATTGTCAAATCTTCACCAACACGTACAAACCATTATCGAGGTGTTTAAGAATTTAATGCATGCACCTACTTAAAGTAGAATAAAATAGAATAAAATAGTTGACCAACTCAATTACCGATTATATGTTTTATAGTAAGTTTTTCTTTTCCTGCAATTGATGTGCTTAGTAAGTTATTCTGCAATTTCTTTTGATATGTGTATTTCAGAAAGCATATAAATATTTTTAGTTTAATCTAACCAGGATTTATTGTCCATGTATCTTTTTATTACCTATCATTCTACTCTAAGAACATAGCTTCTAAATATTACCGGTGGTTAAAGTGCGAGTCCAATATAGTATAATAGAATGGGTTAAGTCGATTTTAATTCGATATAAAAAATCGTTTTTAAAAACTAAATAAATAAAAAACGTAAAGTTATTTTTAATTTTTTTATTAAATAAATATTTATATTGAAGTGGAATTATCATATACTAAGCTCATACGATCGGAAAAATAAAAATAAAATATTTAGCGTAATTAAGCTAACTCCAAAAAAGAAACTTAACTAATATAATTAACACTTTTTTTATAAATCCTTTTACACTAGTTTTTTTTTTAATTACATTTATAAATCTCATCATTCAATTTGTATATTTTCTGACAGCCATCTTACATTTACTTTTTTTATCTGTAATTATTTTCTACATACTTATCTTTTTTTATTCACTTACTTTTTCATCTCTTTCATTTATACTTATTTTTACTTCTTTCATATTCATTTTCTTTGTTTGTATTTTACTCTTTCATCTCCGACAATTTTGTTTCTATTTTTTATTTGTATTTATTTTGATAGATACATTTTATGAGAAATTTTAAAATTTTTTTAATTAAATTTTTATATAGCGTTGACTTTAAGGATGTTAAATTTTTTCTTTCAGTTAACGGCTTTGAGGATGCTAGACTATTTTATTTTTATTTTATTTTTACATTTAATGTACATAGTAAATTATCCTGCAATTTCTTTTTATGTGTATTTCCGACAAAAGCATATAGATTAAGAAATAAATGTAAATATTTTTATTTAAGTCTAATCAGAATGTACTGTCCATGTACCTTTTCTTTATTGTTTATCATTCAAAAATATAACTTTTAAATAAGTATTCTATAAGTCAAAAGTTATAAGAAACAAGGAAAAATTGATATACTTCGATTTCTTAAAAGTAATGTGGATGTGGAAGCTTCTCCGACACTTCTGACCCATTATTACTATCACAAATTTTCTTTTTTTGAAAGATATTTACATATAGTTAGAATTTGTATAAAATTGTTGACTTATATAGATTTTACATAAGAATAAAAATCAATAGACAATATTTTATTTACCTACTTATTACAATATTAAGTATGTACATGGTTAAATCCTTTAACAAGATCATTTGTGAATGGAAAAGATATTTGTTTTATACTTTTTCTTTCATTATCTTCCCACTTTTGTCAGAAAATCCCTTCCAGCTGTGAATGTTATCTTTATCTTGCAACAAGATTGATTTCCCTTCCGCAGGTTTTCTGATTAATCATTAGCAGTATATTTTCTTAGTTGTTTTTTACAAAAACCAATGAATTATATGATTAGTTGTCGCCGTAGTGATCTGCCCATGTTTTCAATTCCTGTACCTGATTTAGCAAAAGTAAGTGCACTTCAAGTTATGTTACAACCATTCTTCAATTACACTAGAGAGAACCCTTTATGTGTTGTGAGTGGTGTAACTTTTAAAAACTTCTTCCCTCACCACTCTCTACAAGCACTAGTGCACAATCTGCATGAGCTTTAAGGATGCTAACACAACTAAAGGCAAAAAGTGAAGGCTAGACAGAGTATTGAGGGTGATATCTATTCGCGACATAATAGAAGAAATTGTTTTTATGGCTTAAAAGTTGTAAGATTTATTTCGGTCTACTAAGAAAGACTCATCTAATGGCAAAATTGTACCACTTCAAAACTAACATAAATAAAGTTAAGCATTTTACTAATCATTATTAAGATTCATCAACATACAGTAATCTTTTGAACTAAAGTATTTAAAAATTTTACCTTCATAATTCTACTAAAACATAATTACAAAATATCTCCAAATTTTTTTTCAGATTTAGCTTATGCCTAAAAGCACCACTCATTCCAAATGATCTTCCACAAACCTATCTGCAACACCATCTGCTCCCGTGTGAAAAAAACACAATCATTGCAGACAGATATCAAAATACAAGTACAACAAAACAAAATGTAAGCTAACCAAATTTTTAATAATACTGAATATTTCAATTCAAACACAAAGATTAACATCACTCAAGTCTTTCATTCAGTTACATGCACCATCACAATATAAGACACTAACACACTACAAACTTGACTCTACTTCCGGAAGACTTGTGCATTGAATAGACCTCGAGATATGCACCCGTCATACGTTTTGAACCCACACAGTCTCCACACAAATGAATCATCAGTCATGTATGACAGGGTTAGTCCCCTTGAGACTTTCCTGACCAGCTATATTTCAAGTTGCAATCACCCAGTTCAGACCTCCTTCGACTCTCACCATCTAGTAATAATTGTCTATTTGATTCATACTACTAGTAGATTCAGGATATCAATCGTTCACCCGATCCTTAGACAATACACTTCCTAACTAACCCAGACACGGGTGTTTTCTTTCTTGAAAACACTATGCCTAGGCCTTGACCAACTTCATCAATACTCTATCAATATCACATCACAACATAGATCTCTACTAATTCATTCATTTACTTTACAATCTCAATCTTAAAAAAAATGAAAGAAATTCCTAAATCATCAATACAATTAAATTTGAATTATCAATTAATCTATCTTGTTAAATTCATACATTGCATTATGAAAGAATCAATCAATCAAAACAAAAGGCCCAAATTTTTTATTTTTTATTTTTTTTTAGTTTTAGCTTGGGCGGAAATCTAGCTTGAGCGAGAATCCCCTTCGCTTGAGCGAAAATTCTTTCGCTTAGGCGAAAATAGTCCAGAGAGCACACTTGCTCCAAGGCCATTCTCGCCTGGGCGACTATACCCTTGCCTGGGCGAAACTACCTTTGCACCTGGGCGAAACACTTCTCGTTAGGCGAAATTGGACCCGAGAGCACCTCTCAGGTTTCCAAGTGACCTCGCCTAGGCGAGATTGCCTAGCTTGGGCGAAAAATGTAGAAGAACCAGCAGTATCCACTACATCAGAGTTACCATGCATGCCTCAGATGACTAAATTGGATAAAAATCAACCCAGATACATGATGAATGATCTATCCTAACACAAATTATTTATTCAACAGATCAACATACCATCAATTTTCACACAATTATCTCGTACATGCAACATTCAATTCAACATTAATCCAACATTTCATACCTGCAGAAAACTTTACCAGATATAAATTATACAACTACTATAATCATTAACTTCTCTATTTAAGACTTAAATTTGTAAACCAAACAAGCACAGACTTAAGGTTAGCTTCCCTTAACTTAATCATAGTGAAAGTTCTCTCTAACACTCCCAAAAGCTTAAGATCTTCAGAAACTCGAATCTGCACCAAAGGACCTCTGATCAACGATCAGATTAACACACTAGGAAACTGAGCTCATAGAGGCACCGTCTGATGGCTTAGAGGCCACATGCAAGCTCAGTAAGCAGAGAAAAGTGAAAACCTAAAACTGACTCTAAGGGAAGGGGCAGAAAATGAACTTACTCTATTGGAGAGATTCTGATAGGGTAGACTTATTCTGTTCTCCGCCACGAGTCCAATGGTGGGCTCCGCTCGAGAAACGGATGGAAGACAGACGCGAAGTCTAGAGATAAGTCAGAGAAAAGGGAGGTCAAAGGTTTTAGAGAGATGGTGGCTCAAGTGAGAATGAGACTTGATTACTAACTTTTCCTATAATTACGTATTTTCAGTTTAATAATATAGTAATCAGATGCTCATTCTACTTTTACCACTTCTACTCATATGACAAATTTTCTAGGTTGATACAAAAATCGTTATATGTAATTTATATGCTTTTAGTTTTCAGGAGAGACTTTTTTTGAAATGTTACAAACATACTTATACTTATAACTTTTAATAAAAGTCGAGTTATTCCTAAAACACTTCTTTTTATTTAATTCATTCTTTTGTGGATAAAAGAGGAAAAAAATTTCAATTTTTTATCATCAAAAAGTACATCTTAATTCCTAATTGCTTATGTACATCTTAATTTTTTTGGTATAAATATGTGTCTAAATTATACTTTAACATAAATTATATTCATCGGACAACTTAAGATGTAAAAAAAAAATTAATGAAAAAATCGTACTGATTAAATTTCTATTAAATTGTAACTTGTGCTATTAAGCACAATTTTTGAAAAAAAATATCCTTTTAAAATTATTTTTATTTTAATATTCAACTTTTTTCTATATTCATCCAATTGATTTGATTTTAATAAATATCAATATCAAATATATTTTTTGAAATTAAATTTTAAAATTGAAATCTCAATAATATAAAAAAATTAATTTTTTTATTTTGATAAAATAAATACAATAAGATATATAATTTGATGAATTTCATATATATATATAATTTTATAATTTTAGATATACAGGTTTTGTTCTTTCTAGAACGATTTTAAAAAAAATATCACACCAGAATAGTGGTTACTGTCACAACTAGATTGCATATGAAAAAAATAAATTTAAATAAAAATTATGCTAGCAAGCACGACTTTTGCTTGCATAAAAAAAAGAGCTTAATTCAGCCTTTCGCGCACGATTTTGAATGCGAAAAAAAAAAAGTTCTTACACACTTAAGTCCATCCAAGTACAACTTCATATTTATTTCGTGGAAGGAAACCGACTTATCCAGTAAATTTTAAAATATCTACCTATTTTTAAAATTTTAAAATATCTACCTATTTTTAAAATTTTAAGATAAATTTGCATTGAGTTATGTAAAAAAACCGACCAAAGTCTCACACATAATTTGTTTTTCCAAATTTTCATTTTTAGATGTTATATGGTCCCGATGTTAACTATTCTTATGGAACCGTGATAGCAATACTGTTCTATTGTTTCATTTATTATGATAAACTGATACATCTTGAACAAAATGTAAGGAGAATGCCAGTGCCCTAATGCCACTGCTAAAGGAAAATTAAATTACTGCATATCTATGTTATTCCTAAATAAAGTGATAATTAAATGTCATAATTAAGAATAAATAAATGACTGCGTATGATATATATCTTTAATAAAAAAAGTATTGTGAAGAATGTTAGTGTCCTTTTATACTTTTTAAATGTTATATATGATTAAAATAAATTTATATTCACTTATATATTATAAAAAATAAATTTTATATTTATTTATATTATAAATTGATTTTATCTTTTAATTTTTCAATAATATCGTCGTCGGATGTTAAATAATTTTAATTTTTTTTTATCTTTTATAGTAATGATTTTCTAATATCTTAAATAAAAAGTGTGGAGAATGCCGGTGCCCTTACGCCACTGTTAAAGGAAAATAAAATTACTGATATCCATTTATGATATTTCTGAATCAAGTGATAATTAAATGTAATAACTAATACGACTGCATATGATGTATCTTTAATGAAAGTTAAAGTATTGTGAAGAATGTCATTGTCCTTTTGACACAGTTCAAGAAAAATTAAATTACCACATATCCCTTTCATTTTATTTTTAAAATAAGTGATAATTAAATGAAATTAATAAAATATAAAAACATGTATTTTTTAAATGTAAATTTAGTGAAAAGAGTTCAAGAAATTATATTCATCATCTAATTATTGATGAATCTTTAATATGTAGATAAATATTACAAGTATTATTTTTAATATTTATGTTATTATTATACTTTTATAAAAGGACTTGAACCTAAATCTTATAAATACACATAAAACTAATAACTCTTCTATTAATTTATTTTATGAATATTATTATTATTTTTATTATGACTATTATTATTATTATGTTATTATTATTATTATATTGTTATTACTCTCACAATAATTAATTTTTTATTATAATAATAATAATAATAATAAATAATAATAATAACATTATTATTATTGTTATTAAATTTTTTTACAAACAGATCAAACTAGTCAATAGTTACCAACAAATTTTAGTGTCACTCAAATTGACGATTGACTGATGAATTTTACTTGTGAATATTTTGATAAGGGATAATTTGATAATTGATTTATTTATTATTAAATTGATTGTTAGATTAACTGTCGGTAAAATCTATTAATTACTAACAAATTTGATTCATTGCTAAGATTTATTATTAATTTTTAATTAATTTGTTTATTTGTACTAATATTTTATCGAGAAATACATATTTGTCTATAATTTTTCATCAACAATTTTTCGTCAATAATTCTATACATTCTTACGGTGAAAGTTCAGATAGAGATATAATTTGCCTTAAGTTATAAGGTCATTTTAAACCTAATTCTCACTTATAGAGGCAAGATAAGGGTGTAAGTTAGTGGGTGTACTTCAATTAACAAAACCTAAACTACAGTTGCAAGTACATAGTCCACTATGTTTAGCTAATTCAATATTTTAAACACACATTTGGACATAATTACCAATCCGAGAGTATAAAATTAGTACTTGATGAGTTGTACTTTATCTATGCCCACGTCTTTAAACTGTGTCATGAAAAATATTTCATTTGCTTCAATCTACCTATTTCTAAATATAACATTTTCTATGACACCAAATATTTTATATGAATATAAATCCACACCTTACACTTTTAGCTACCCATAATAAGAAGAGAAAAATATTGAAAATCGTTCCGAGTTAATTATGGTATACAGATTTAGTGAAGCTTTTAAACTCTAGAAAAAACTGTACACATCTGACATTTTTATAGATTGGTATTAAATTTAATAAATATTAAAAATAAACTACATTGGACTCAACTGATATATATGAAAAAAATTAGACTGATATTAAACTGATGTCAACTTATATTATAATTAAATATCATAAAACCAGTTAATAATGACACTAACTTTAATAAATATTAAAAATAAATTATTTGATACTGATTTAAATAAATATAAATATTAATATTAAATAAGAATAAGGTTAGTTAAGTTAATATTAACTTTAATGTATTTAATTACAATAAATATTTTAATTTTAGTTTAAATTGAGTATATTTTGTAGTGATGGTTTATTGAAAAACAATAAGTTCTCATAATTAATTTAAGCTGACAGATGGAGTGCATTTCTCATACGTGTCTACATTATCTCGTTCCTTTCCTCTTTTGTTTGCTTCTTTAATTCTTCATAATGACACTTTCTGGAAAAATCAGCACTGAAGTTCCGGTTCACCCAACTGCAGACAAATGGTTCCACACCTTCACAAACCAACTCCGTTACATTCAACAAGCGGGGTTTTTTTTTTTTTTTTTTTAACAGCAAACAATAAATCCAATTAAAATAGACATGTCAAAGATGTCTAAACTCTTATATATCAATAATTTTTTATATATTTTTCTCTATTACTGATAGATTATTCTAAAATATAATTATATAACTAAACTAGCTACATCGGTAATTATATATTGTTTTTATTTTTTGATTATTTCTAAATACAACCTTTTTAGTTGATGATATTTAGAGCTAAAAATAATTTACGCCATAAATATTAATGACTTTTGGTCCAAAAATTTTATAGAAGTTCGAAATCAAGATAATTAGGTTTTGCAATTAAACCTGCTCTATATTAATTTTGATTATTTTATTACTGTTTTCTATTAATATAATTCAAAAATATTATAACAAAAATTTGATGACTTTTGATATGGAAATTTGTCAAACTTGCAAATGGACATAAAATAATTTGATTTTGTCTCTAAAATTTCTGAACATTCTTAAATTTACAAAGCAACTTGAAATAACTTGATTTTGCACTTAAAATTTCTGAATATATATGTTTTTTTATCGATTTGACATAAAAGAGAGTCAATGAAACTTCAAGTTAAAATTTCTTGACTCTTTCAGGCAAGGAAACTATAAAAGCTGACAAAGTTGAAAATCAAGCTTAAATGACTTGGTTTTACACCCTAAACATTCCAACATTCTTTTCGATCAATTTCTTGTCGTTTCTCATCAGTACAACTCAACAACTTTTTAGTTAAAATTTCATTATTTTTGACACAAAAACCTGCCAAAAATTGGAAACCAAACTAAGATGATTAGGTCTTGCACTCAAACCTTCCCCACATTATTTTCAGTTATTTTGTTGTTGTTTTCCATTAATACGACTAAAAAATGTTACCGTTAAATTTCGTGACTTTTGGCTCAAAAACACACCAAACTTGCAAACCAACCTAAAATGACTTGGTTTTGGTGCAAAACTTTTGAACAACATTTTTAGATCGATTTGTGGCTGTTTCACATAAAAGAGGGTCAAGAAAACTTTAGGTCAAAATTTTATGACTCTTTCAGGCACAAAAACCACCAAAGCTGGGAAAGTTTAAAATTAAGCCAAGATGATTGGTTTTGCATTCAAAACATACTAACAATTTTTTCGGTCCATTTCTTATCGTTTTCCATCAATATGACTCAAATAAGTTTCAGTCAAAACTTCATGACTTTTAGCATGAAAACCTGTTGCAGTTGGAAATCAATCCAAGATGACTAGGTTTTACATCCAAACCTTTCCACATCATTTTCAGTCATTTTATTATTGTTTTGCATCAGTATGGCTCTAAAATATTCTAGTCAAAATTTAATGAATTTTGGCATGAAAACTCGCCAAACTTGTAAAGCACCACAAAATGACCTGGTTTTCCCCCAAAACATCCAAGCATTCTTTTTTGGGTCGATTTGTCGTTGTTTGGCATAAAGGAGAGCCACGAAAACTTCAGGTCAAAATTTTATGACTTTTTCGGAATGGAAATCACCAAAGTTGAAAAAATTAAAAAAAAACCAAGACAAGAAAACTTGGTTTTATACCTGAAACATACCCACATTGTTTCCAGTTCATTTCTTATCGTTTCTCATCAGTACGAGTCAAAAATATTTGGGTCAAAATTTCATGACTTTTGGCACAAAAACCTACCAAAGTTGGAAACTAACCCAATATGACTAGGTTTTGCATCCAAACCTTCCCAATATCATTTTTGGTCCTTGTGTTTTTGTTTCGCATCAAAATGGCTCAAAAATGTTTCGGTCAACATTTCATGACTTTTTGCACAAAAACTCGCCAAAGTTTAACATCACACTTTAGGTTGATTGGTGGTTGTTTGACATAAAAGAGGGTCAAGAAAATTTCAAGTCAAAATTTCATGATTCTTTCAGGCACGGAAATCACGAAAGCTGACAAAGTTGAAATCCAAGCCAAGATGACTTGGTTTTGCACCTGAAACATAATCATACTCTTTTCGATCAAATTTTCATGACTTCTGACACAAAAAGCTGCCAAAGTTTGAAACCAACCTAGTATGACCAGGTTTTACATCCAAACCTATCCCACATCATTTTTTATCATTTTGTTGTTGTTTTCTATTAATACGACACAAAAATGCTCTAGTCAAATTTCATGACTTTTTGCACGAAAACTCACCAAACTTGAACATCTTTTTTTTTTTTTGGTTGATTTGTGGTTGTTTGACATAAAAGAGGGCTAATAAAACTTGAAGTCAAAACTTCATGACTCCCCAAGCACGAAAACCGCCAAAGTTGGTAAAGTTGAAAAACGAGCTAATATAACTTGGTTTTGCACCTGAAACATACCCACATTCCTTTTAGTCCATTTCTTACCAGTTCTCATTAGTACGACTTAAGAAAGTTTCGATCAAAATTTCATGAGTTTTGGATCGAAAACCTGTCGAAGTTTGAAACCAACCCAAGATGAGTAGGTTTTGCACCCAAACCTGTTAAGAATCTCACAGGATTCAATATTTGATGAAGTCAGGAAATTGTGTAAAAACAAAGCCAAACATTGAAGTTGAAGAAGAAGGCTTAGTCATTGTCCTAATGCACTACAAGAAAAAGTTGTTTAGAGACCAATCTTTAGCTACCAAATGAAATAGTCACTAATTGTGACCAAAATAGTCATCAAATTAGATTTTGGTTGCTAAATAACTATAAAATAGAAGTAATGATTGAATTTAGTGACCAATTAAGTCAAATAATTGGTATCTAACATTAGCTACCAAAGTTTTAGTAACCTATATCATTAGATTCTAAATTAGTCTCTAACTTAATTAGATACCAATTTAGAATCTAATGACATAGGTCACAAAAACCTTGGTATCTAATGTTAGATACCAATTATTTGACTTAATTGGTCACTAAATTAAATCATTACTTCTATTTCGTAGTTATTTAGCAACGAAAATTTAATTTGGTGACTATTTTAGTCACAATTAGCAACCATTTCATTTGGTAGCTAAATATTGGTTTCTAAATAGCTTTTTTCTTTTAGTGGTGAGTATGAGTGAATGTGATTTAAGGAGAAGGTGAACATGTGCACAACTGAGAAGAAAATTCTTGGCACAGTTAAATCATACTTAAAACCACATAATCAAACTGAGCAAAATGTTTTTGAGGGAAATCATTTGAAAATTCATTTTTTAACAGAAAATAAATCGATTCCAATTTTTAAGAAATCAATTCATTCACTCACTAAACCATAAATGTGTTAATTTTTTTCCAAAAAATAGTTTAGGTATTTTTCTTTGTTAAATACCTGTACTTGCATAGAAGAAAGAAGAAGAAGAAGAAGAAATATACGTGAAAGAAAAAGAATTCTTTGAAAGAAAAACAAAGTTGTTTGGTTTTCCAAAAGATCAAAAAATTATTCTTGAAAAAATTCAAAGACTTGAGTTCTTGTTGTGCCATTGGTGTTCTTTAAAGCTTTGCACTTGTTCATCTTTTCTAGAAATCAGAAAGATTTCTGCAACTTAAAATTGGACCTGTTTTGATTCAAGTGTTGCATATTGTACTGTTAATTGTAATCTTTGATTCAAGTTGTATATTGGTGATGCTATAGGGTGTAACATTGGTGTAATTTGAATATTTGGGGTTGTAGGGTGCTAGCTTAAGTATTCCATGGTGTTTTTGATCTTGCAGGGTGCAAGAGGTGTTTTTGATTGTAAGCGTGTACAATTGATTGTTTGATAGTGAAATTTTTCTTGCTAGGGTTGAAGAAAGACTAGATGTAGCCCTTGAGTAAGAGTGAACCAGTATAATTGCTCCGTGTGTTTTTCTAGACCCTTCTCTTTATATAAGATTTTGTTCAGTGCCATTCATTCATTCTGCATACCTAAATTCGCTACTTTGTGTTTCTGTCATTTTGCGTTTGAAATACTAATTGCTTATTGAATGATTAAATTGCTTTTATAAATATTCTTAAAATTGGAAAATTGTTTTGATTGAAGTCATTAATTCAATTCTGGGTTTTCATTTAATCAACTTGTTTTTATCAAAACTGCACAAGTTTATTTTGTTGTTCATAGATTAATTCAATTACGCTTGTATCATATTACTGTTTTTAATCTTTGAATAAAATCTTTTCCAAATTCTTATGTGATTCTTTCTGTGTAACAACTATGTTAAGCTTGTTCTTTTCTATCTAATATAGATTTGTTTTGTTTAACAACTGGTTTAATTAGCCTTATGCTCTAAGTGTTTCTCTACATAATTTGAAAGTGTAGATTTGTTATCTTAAATTGAATTTCTCTTAACTTTGATTTCGTGACTAGATTTGGAGTTTCTACCTATTGGGTTCTAGTTTTTCATATTAACTGTTTGGTAAATCGTAATTGTTTTGTTCAATTAAATCATTTAATTGCCTAATTACATAATTGTTCATTATTTTCATTTGTAAGTGATAGATTGGTTATTTTCCTTGTCTTGATTCATTAATATAATCTTGTATTACATTTTTTGATTCATTGGATTGAGACATAGCTTAATTTTATAATTTTGTGTTGGTTCTGCATTGCCTGGTCAAGATCACTTTGTTTGAAAAATTGTTTTTCTTCAAACTGCCAGTTTTTAAATCGATATATTCGCATTGAAATGGATTGATTTTTTGTGTTGCACCTTGAATCATTGATCTTGGAGATTCTTGGAAACTTTCATTTTGCTTAAAACATTTTCCTTGCTTTCTAAATTCAATTTTTGTAAAGTTCAATTCACCCTCCCTCTTGAACTCAGCCTAAAAGTATTTTCAATTGGTATCAAGAGCTAAGTCTTGAAAGTTACTCAAGTTTCGATCCTATGGTTGAGGGAAAGCTTCCTTTTGTAGAGGGTGCTTCTATAAGCAGACCTCCTTTATTCAGTGGGGTCAATTATGCCTTTTGGAAAATCATAATGGAAATTTTCATTGAATCTCTTGATCATGTTGTATGGGATGCAATAGTGAGTGGTCCTTATGTGCCTAAAACTGTGTTTGATGGTCAAACTGTTGATAAGCCTTAGTCTGAATGGAGTGATTATGAGAGAAAGAAAGTTTAATTTGATTGTATGACTAAGAATATTATAACTTCAGCTTTGAATTTTGATGAATTTTTCAGGGTCTCTCAATGTTCTCCAACAAAGGAAATGTGACACATTTTAGTGGTGACTCATCAAGGAACCAGTTATGTGAAGAGGGCAAGAAAGCATGCCTTAACCCAGGAGTATGAACTGCTTTCTAAATTCAAAATTTCCCTCTCTTGAACTAAGCCTAAAAGTATTTTCAATTGATATCAAGAGCTAAGTCTTAAAAAATATATTATTAATTGCCTTTAGTTATTGATAGCTTGTAATGGTTCATTCTCTTGATGTTAATTTTATTAGTGAGTTAGAGACTATCTAATTGATGAAATATGTCACTCCAGGCTTTCTTTCTGACATCATGATTTTCAATAACTAAAAAGTACCAAAATACACCAACTATATGTAAATGATCATAAGTGCAAAAAGAGCCTATGACTCATTTAAATTTTGTAGATGAAAAAAATATAATTTAAACACCCATTAATAATAGTCAATTAGATTTTTTAGAAAATAAATTATTAACAAAATTAGTAAATATTTTACATTTATACTATAGTTTTCCTTTTTCCTTTCTTTCTCTTCTATTCAATCCAATCTCCAAGTGCTCTCCTGTTTCTTAATACTGAGGTTCATGTTTTGTAATTCTTTCCATAATTACATGCTCAATTGTTATTTTAATTTGATTAATGGAATTAACAGTCATGGCTTTTAGGACCTATTATTTGATCATGGATTTCATTCTTCTTTCTTCTTGTCATGAGAGTTTCTAAAAAAAGAAAAAAGAAAAGGAAAAAAAGGAAAAACAGAAAGAAAAAGGAAAAAGAAAAAAATAGAAAGAGTGAAGAAAATGCTTGTGTAGCTTGGGTTGGAGTAATTTGTGTAATTTCAATTATTAGGTAGCTTTCAAAACTAATTTGATTGATGTTGCAAAACTATCATGCTCTTACTTTTTTAATAATCTTTGGATGTTACCTTAGTTGTGAAAAAATAAAAAATAAAAAATTCCTATTTATTACCTTAGCCTCATTACAACCTTAATAAAGTCATCTTGACTATTGCAATGTGTTTCGGAAGTGGAGAATTAGAATGCTTGCAAGCCTATGGTAAGGCAATGTTCATTGAGATGGTTTGAGTGCTATACACCTTCCATAAACAATCGAGATACACTATCTTGGGAGGCCAACATACATGACTATCAATTGCATAACTGGTTGCTTAAATTGATTAATCCGAGAAGAGAGAAATTCACACTTTGTTGACCAACATTTGAAAATAAATTTTGATTTGATACTCCTTGCTCAAATACTTTTCTATTGGTAGCTTGTTGAATTTGGTTACCGTCTCGATTACTTAGCCTCCATTGTCTTTTATCTAGGTCTAGATTTCGCCCAAGAGTGTAAAAGGATAAGTGTGGGGGAATTTGATAATCATTTATTTTTACCACTTTTCAATAGCATAATGATAACAATAAAGATAAATCAATCGGTAATTATTAGGGTTTTACACCCTTTTGGTGTAATTCGGCTAATTAGATTTCAGTTAAAAGTATGTTATTATTTTCAAGCCATTTTCGAAATTTTAATAGATTTGAGTGTGTTTCATATTTTGTCCATAACCTTTGCCATAGAACTCGGATTTACTTGATTCTTGTTTTGTTTTGCAGATAACTTAAATATCTACAAATGTCGGTACACAAAGGCTGGACAACAAGACGACACCTGGATATTTTGAGCATATTTTCTTTATAGAGGGCTATTTAGTCATTTAATGTTTTAGGTTAATTTTTTTTTTACAAATAAAGCTCTCTTGGAGGGCCTGAGGGACATCACATATCATTAGACAATAGATAATTAAATACAATTTTTCTTTTTCATTTCTTTCTCTTCTATTCGTTCAATTCGATCTCCAAGTGCTCTCCTGTTTCTTAATCCTGAGGTTCATGTTTTGTAATTCTTTCCATAATTACATGCTCAATTGTTATTTTAATTTAATTATTTGATTTAATAATTAGATTAATTTGATAATTGAATCAATACCGATTGGATTTTGTTGTGAAATTTTTGAACCAATGTTCAAGTCGAAATAATATTGTTGTTCATAGTGATCGATTGTCGTTGTTTAGCATATTGTGTATTCAGTGAGATGTTTTACGATTGTGGAGTGTTCGGAATGTTAAATAGATGCAAAGATCTCGATCTTTTCAACCCACACATGTAATTAAGATTTTCTTTAGGTGCCGGTGAGGGATTTGGAAGAGCTGAAGAGAGGTTGGGTTGGTTTTTATTTTATTGCATTTATCCAATTTGTTTTTATTTTATTTTATTACTTGCATTTATTTCACCTATTTAAAATTTTATTTTTATTTTATTATATCTAATTTTCTATTTTTAATTTATTTTATCTATTCTTCTGTTTTTATTTTATTATATTTAATCTTCTATTTTTATTTTATTATATCTAATCTTTTGTTTTTATTTTATTATACCTAATCTTCTGTTTTTTATTTTACTAAATCTAATCTTATTTTTTATTTTATTAAATTTAATTATTTTATTAAAAATTCTAAATTCTTTTAAGAGAACGACTTGGTAGTTTTCGAAAAAAATAACCTAAGTTAGCTATATTACAAATTTAGCTTCCTAAATTAATTTGGAGCGAGCACGTCAATTGTGTCATTTAAATTAACAATATTTAAATAGACAAAAAAATACAATTACGGGATTTGTTTAGTTATTTAAAGGGAAATGAAAAACGTTAAACTAATATATTGTGATAATTATTTATAAAAGGAATTATTTTTATTATTTTATTTGGTAATTATTATTTATAAATTTATAATTTTTATTATTATAATTATTATTTTTAATTTTTTAATATTAATATTATTAGTAATTATTTTATTTTATTATTATTTTATAAAATTATCTTTAATCATTTTTAATTTTTATTATACTATTTTATAACTTTATTAAATTTATTATTATTTTATTATAAAGTTTATATTTTCTTGTCAAATGTTGGCTATATGTGAACAAAGAATTCTCACACTTTTTTCCTCAATTTTTACAATAATTAATATCATATTTATTAAAATTTATGCTCTTTTGTATTTTTGTGCATTTAATTATTCTTCAATTAAATCCAGATAGATCATAGGGACACATAATAACCACCTATTAATGTAATAATCATTAAGATTACATAGACATTATTGTTTTAACTATTATAACTATTAGACATAAGAAGAAATTAAAAATAAACTTTAAATTTTATAAACAACAAAAACATAACCTTGTACTTGGAATGTCATTAGCAAATAAACACCTTGTTATTACATTAATAATGTATGTTAAGATTCTCTTCAAATATTGTTTACTTATTCAATTTATTGTTATTACTTTATTCTTAATATTTGTTTGATTTGATTACCCAAATCACAAAAGTGGTAAATTTCCCAAATTAGTGTAATTTTTTTTTTAAATTTCCAAAATGGTGCATTTTTTGTTTTATTTCTGAATATGGGTAAATTGTGCAGAGATTGCATGATATCATTGTGAATAAATCGTTCTAGTATTGCACAATTTAATTTAAGATATATGAATTCGTGAGAAGATAACACAATTAGTTAAAGGAATGAAATTGTAGAATAAATATACGATTATAATTAAGTAATTAATTGATTAATTCAAATGGTTAGACTACTGAAGAGTTTAGGGTAATTAATTCTTCCGCCTTTCCTCTCCTATTTTTCTGTATTGGGTTCTGCATATAAAATTAAATTATAATTAATGCATATTGATAAAACCTTTTTGGAAATTTTGATGAAAATGAAAATGTAGTCATTGAAATTAATTAATTGTCATTTAAGTAATTAAAATAAATGTGAAATTAATTTGAATGGAAGGATATGAAGAAAAGTTACTTGTTTTAATTTAAATGGTTTATATATAGAAAAAATTTAAATTATTTGAATTGATTAGTTTTTAAAATTTATTTAATTTTTTTTCTTCTTAAAAATACTTACTCGAACTCTTTTTTTTTTTATAAAAATTCTGAAACTTGTTTATATTTTTATAAAAAATTGCAGCAATGGTTATTTTTATAAAAGAAAAAAAATCAGACTGGAAGTAGTTTTAAGAAGAAAAAAAATTTAAATAAGTTTGGGAGTGTTTATAAAAGAAAAGAAAAAAAGCAGAAGTAGTTTGAGAATTTTTATAAAATTACAAAAATAGTTATTTTTATAAAAGAAAAAAGAGCATAAGTAGTTTTAAAAAAGAAAAAAATATAAATAAGTTTTAGAATTAATACCAAAAGGGTTTTATCAATATGAATTAATTCTAATTTAATCTTATATGCACAACCCAATACAACAATGAAAAATAGGATAGGAAAGATGGAAGAATTAATTACCCTAAACTCTTGCAGTAGCCAAAGGATTTCAATTAATCAATTAATTACTACCTTTATTCCACAATTTCATTCTTTTAACTAAATTGTGTTATCTTCTCACAATTTCATATATCTTAAATTAAATCATGCAATAATAGAATGATTTATTCAAAATGATATCATGCAATTTCTGCACAATTTACCCATATCAGGAAATAAAATAAAAAATACACCATATTGGGAATTTCAAAAAAAAAATTACACTAGTTTAGGAAATTTGCCCACAAAAGTAGAAGCTTGCTCGTAACTTAAATAAATATTATGATTGATTAACATAATTTGTTTTTAATTTTTTAATATTAATAATTATAGTATTATTCATTTAATTATATATATTAAATACTTTTTGATGCTGATAAAAAATATTAAATGCTTTCTAAACTTTGGTTTCAAGATTTTTTAAAATTTCTTTAAAATAACTCAATCAATTTAAACTGAAGTTACTATTGATTTATTTCCACTTACGTATGTGCATGCATCATTATATAAAGGTGATACATTATTCTTAAACTTTTTAATCATCTGTTAATTAGATAATTTTACTTTTAAATAAATAAAATAAAATTACCCATTCACTAGTAGAAAAATAGCCTTCGTCGTCAGTTCTAAGAGACTTTTTTCGTCGGTTTTTGACCCGACGTTGACCTAGGAGACGTTGAATCAGACGTCGGTTTAATATCCGACGTAGTGATTGAACTCACTACGTCGGTTAAGAAAACCAAAACCGACGTGGTGTTTAATAATATTATTATTT
>Ga0099824_1005002_pt1 | contig 18859 bp, 14 predicted proteins | sample SiratrowhiteBW_FD_76837 | JGI IMG/M metagenome (GOLD analysis project Ga0099824, IMG submission 76837) | Root nodule microbial communities of legume samples collected from California, USA - Siratro white BW | ecosystem: Host-associated > Plants > Roots > Nodule | place: USA: California... | reverse complement strand
TTTTTTTTTTTTTTTATATTTATATATATATATATATATATATATATATATATATATATATATATATATATATATGTGTGTAATGTAATCAATTATTTAAATTAAATTAGCTCACTTTATATGTATATGTGTGTTTTGAATTACTAAAGCGTTACAAAGAATGCTGAAATTTTATATATGATATTTATATATATTTGAAAGCTTGATATCCCATTCGCAATATTATATTTATATAGGTGTGTTTCTATTAACTTTATCAACTATATTTATTAGAAGTTACCATAATATTTTAGATTTGATTTGATTTATTATAGAGGAATAATCATATATATCTTGAGTATTTTAAGATATATTTTCATTTTAATTTAATAATTGAGATTAATTATTCTTATAGAAGGAATTGTTTTTATATAAGAAAACTATTTTCCTATGATATGTCTCTTGGTGTACCAGGAAGAGACACCTACTTACTTGGAGAACATTCTACATAAAGAACACTTTTATTCTTTATTTAGATAAGGAAATGAAAACGTTGTTGATTGATTTATTTTATAAGAAAACACCATTTACAGAAAATTACGTTTATCGAAAATCCGTCCCACAAAATCGTTTTCAAGGAGTGAAAATTTAACTTTCTCGAATAAAAATATTTTACTCTGAAAAATATTTGTATCCAAACAGCACTTACAGATTTTTTTCATGAAATCGAAACTAACAAGATATAGCACTGCTCAATGTGCAGCGAATAACTTCCTGTTTGGAGAAAGAAGAAGAAAAAGGAATAATTGAAAGAGGGGTAACAAAATTGGAAAACCGCATAAGCACGTCACAAACGGCATAAAAAGGACGAGAAAACTGAACTTACCAAACAAACGCTACAACCTTATTTTTATCGGAACTCTGTTCCTCAATCCCGCTTGTTCTGTCTCACAGAATAAAACTAACCAAGAGAACGGAAACTGAACAACACTGGTAAGAAGAAGAAGAAGAATCTGAAGCGAAAAGCCCTAAAGCAATTGCGCGTTCCACATATGTAGGAAGAGAAGTTGAGTGATGGAGAGAGGAAGATGAAAAGGCGCGAGATCGCGGAAAGGGTGATCGTAGATGCTTGTCTCGGGAGTGTCGTCATCATCATGGGATCTCAAATGGCTCCTGCAATTCGTGTTCTCCGCGTTCGTCTTGGCGATGGGGTTGCACGCGCTCGTGAAGAACACCGCCTCCAAGTACTTCGAGGTTGACGCCACTTTCGAAGGGGAACAACACCACCAGCACCAACACCACCGCCACGACGCCATGCCCGGTCTTCCCATGGACGATTCTGTCTGCGCCGTTTGCCGCAACCCCGGCAGCAAGAAGTGTTCGCGATGCAAAGCCGTTCGTTACTGGTTCGTATATTTCAATACCGATAATATAATATAATATGTTAACAACGTTTGATTTGTTCTTGTTGTCGGTTTTTTTAGTGCTGCTTCGAATTTAAGGTTGTCCTTTTTATATTGATTTTTATTTATTTGTTTGTGTGTTGAGTGAAATTGAAAGGAGAATTTACTTTGGGTTGGTTTTTTCAGCTCACAGGCATGCCAAGAGGCGCACTGGAAATCCGAGCATAGAATGAGATGCAAGGAGTTTCAGATGCAAGGAGTTTCTCAAACTGGGTTAACTAATCGAGGGCTCAAAGCTTCTGCTGCAGTGAATAGAAGTACGAGATCAATTGCTCTAATTCCTGAATGTGGTCGCGGAATTTCCAGGCCTATCAGGCAGCCTAAGGATGTAAGAGTGTGTTTGGTTTCTATTTTTAAAATTTGTTTTTAGTTTTTAAAATGTAATTGGATGAGGTTGCTTAGAAAGATGGTGGAGGGTGGTGTAAGACACAAGTAGAGTGTGAAGTTGAGCAAGAGGAAAAAAGAAGGGGATGATGGGACAGCGTCTCTTGGCCATTTCTGTTTTCTGGAAACAATTTTCAAAATAGATTTTGAACAGGAAATTTATTGCTGAGTAACGTGAAATCGGTTTAGAAAACAGTTTTTAAAACCAAAAATTAAGAAGGAAATCAAACACGACCTAAGTTTTCTCTCTGTTTTTAAAATAATGAGTGTATTGGTAAGATTACATGATACATTCCTTTACCAAGTTGAATCGTTATGTTTTCTGCCCTTTGCGCTCAAATAATCTGTTTTTGGTTTTCCAGGTTCTTTTTCCTTATGATGATTTTGTCAAATTGTTTAACTGGGACAAGCCAGGATTTCCTCCATGTGGACTGTTAAATTGTGGAAACAGGTTTACCTTTTTTACATGCTATACTGCTGATAGAATGGAATACGAGGATTCAGTGGAATTTAACTTGCAATGCATATTTTGTGCAGCTGTTTTGCAAATGTGGTTCTCCAATGTCTCTCTTTCACAAGGCCACTTATTGCCTACCTATTGGAGAAGGGGCACCGCAGAGAATGTAATGTTACAAATTAGACCTTTTAATTCTTGGTATATCTTGGTTATTCCTCATACTTACTCGGTTGCATATGGCTTTATAGGCTGTCATAACGATTGGTGCTTTCTATGTCAATTTGAAATCCATGTTGACGAAGTAAGACGAAGTTCTAAAGCGTTTTCTCCTGTGAATATTCTGTCTCGTTTGCCTAATATTGGTGGTACACTGGGTTATGGAAGACAAGAGGATGCTCACGAGTTCATGAGGTTTATTTGTTCTTGAATCAATGTTATTTGACTTTCCATAGTGAATTGTGTATTGACTGTTTGGACAGGTGTCTTACGTTTAATTTGTTCCCTCCAATATGTTAATGATGTTTGTAGGTTTTCCATTGATGCCATGCAATCAGTTTGCCTTGATGAATTTGGTGGAGAAAAAGCTGTTCCTCCCAAGCTTCAGGAAACAACTCTTATACAACACATTTTTGGTGGCCACCTTCAATCTGAGGTTAGACGTCTGATTAGACAAAAATCCAAGTTTTCTGGTTTGGTTATTTTTTTAATATATATATTCTAAAGAAAATGCATTTTAAGTTAAATATGTTTCAAAGTTTTATAAAATTATTGGGTAAGTTTGCCAATAAAAGCGTAAACCTAGAAAAATTGTTTTAGCCGCATTGAAGCTTAAAATGGTGGGGACACATTTTATGGCACAATCCATAATGGAGTGATGAGCTGCTCAATTTAACTTGTAACCTAGAATTGGTCAATTGTGGTGAATGAAAAAAAGCTGAACAGTGACTTAGAAGAAGGATAGTTTTCTGTTGTCTGGTTGAGTTCTAACCATGGGTAAGATTCAACCTGTAATGTGGTTTTCTTTCTCATGCATTTCATGTTTTAATTTCCACAGGGATTAGTCTTGTGCATATTGAACATTTTGAAACATCGAAGCCTTCCTTTTTCTTTAAGTGATTATCAATGCTGCTGACACGGCCATCTGTCATTTTTTTCCTTTTTGCTAAAAAAAACAGGTGATTTGTACTGAATGTGAGAAGAATTCAAATCAATATGAGAACATGATGGACTTGACAGTTGAAATTCATGGAGATGCTGCTTCCTTGGAGGAATGTTTGGACCAGTTTACTGCCAAAGAGTGGCTTCATGGGGATAATATGTATAAATGTGACGGGTAAGGTTGCTTGAAAAATATGTACCAGTATGGTAAATTTTAGTAACATTTATATAGAGATTATGCTTCAAAATTGATCATTAATAAATGTTAGGATACATGGTTGACCATCCATATGTGTTCATTAGATTAGAATAATCATTTACTTATTAATAGGCTTGATATTAGTTTTTAGCCTATGGGTATTATACTATAATTGACTTCAGATCAATCAATAAACACCACGGCAAATATGTAGCCTAACATAATTTCTCTCACTGCTTCATTCTTTGTCAATAACCATAATGTTTTTGAATTGAAAAAAAGTCTGAAATTAATTTTACTTTTGTTTTTGCCCTGTTTATACTATAATTTTAAGTCAATTTTAACCATAATGATTTTGAATTGAAAAAAAAGTCTGAAATTAATTTTATTTCTGTTTCTTTCCTGATTACACTATAATTTTTAGTCAACTTTTGAATGTGTCTTTGTTAATTATTTATCTTTGTTTTTTAATTTTAGTTTTAATTTGTGTATATATTCTGATGTCTGAGCTGAGGCATTAAAAATGGAGAGCGATTTGTAAGTAGGGAATTTGTATGGTAAACATTGGCAATTTCATGAAATCTCAAATGCCAATGTTAGTGTTTCATATATGCTTTTGCTGTCTGGCAGGTAGATCCTGTCTTGTTAACCGAGTTTTTTTTTTTCTGTTTGCAGGTGCAATGGCTATGTCAAGGCATGGAAACGTCTTACAGTTAAACGAGCTCCAAATATTCTTACAATTGCCTTGAAAAGATTTCAGGTCTGACTAATTTTATCTAGATAGTTTTGCTGAGTTGTTGAGAGATGCTTTAGGCAATATAAATATCAGTTCTTTTGTTTAGTTATAGTTTCCCCTTCTCAAAATGTGCCTCATGTGGTGTAAATTGTCTGGATGTTAGTGTACTATGATTATGTATCATACTTTGTCAATACATTAAGAGTTGAATATTTATTGAAATTGATAATTTTTCTCATTTAGTTTTTCTGGTTTGTTGTGAACAAGCAGAGTGGGAGGTTTGGAAAACTTAACAAGAGAGTAGCTTTCCCGGAGACTTTAGACCTTAGCCCTTACATGAGTGAAGTTGGAGATGGATCTGATATTTATAAGCTATATGCTGTTGTGGTACATATTGATATGCTAAATGCTTCATTTTTTGGTCATTACATCTGCTACATCAAGGATTTCTGTGGGAACTGGTATAGAATAGATGATTGGAAGGTATATTTGCATTGTCTCTCCATGCAACTTTGAATATTTTCCTTTTTGTTTACTGAACTCTATGTGGTGTGTTTAAAGTTCAAGTACCCTTATTTGAATTCGATTATGATGCTCAGGTCGTTAGAGTGGAGTTGGACGAGGTGCTTTCTCAGGGCGCTTATATGCTTTTGTATAGCAGGTATGCTTGTGTCTATCAGTTAAAGAGGCGACTCTCCTGTCTTTTATTAGGGTGCCTAAAGGATGAGATGCTCTTTGAACTCGGGCTAACGTCATTTTATTTCTATATAATAAATATATGTTTTGGCTGCTTATTTCATTTGACATTTAATATTTTAGGTTTATTCTTTATGTTCATAGACATTATTTTGGGCTTTGGTTTTAATGAGAACCTTATTCCAGCCATTTGGCCAAATAGCTGGTTCTGTCATCATGGTCACAAGTTTGAACTGGTCACAAGTGTGAACTATTTGTTGTTTGGTCTTAGTAGTGGTTTTTAGGGACAATCCAGAACTGCTAGAACCATTTGATATGCATGACCAAAAGAAAATTAAGTTCTGGTTAGCATTAGGCTTAATTGGTTTGTTTAATCTGTCTTGGCCTTGTTGCTTGTTTCACATTTTACTAGGAACCTCCCCCCCTTTGCTTTGGTAATGTATTCTGTTTTACCTAGTTTGCTTACATAACTTGAGAGTGTGTGTTTGCATTCCAATGTGTAGTGCATTTTCTTTTCTTTCTGTGTGAGATCATAAATCATGGAACTTTATTCAAATTAGTTCCTTAGTCTGTGCATCGTGAGATTATTTATACCATCTTGTCCAATGTTTGATAAAAGAATGATTCCAGTAGTCAAATCAAGGGCAAATACATTCTTCTTTTGTGCTCAATAGTTTGATTTGCTCCCGCACAGGGTTCGAGCTCGAGCATCAGGACTTCAAAGCATCGTCTCGCCAGAGACAGCAGAGGTGCAACCTAGCCCAACTAAACAAGCTGAATGCCTCCCGGAACTGAAAACTGAGACTTGCAGTGGAGGATCTGAGTCCTCTCCGTCTAACAGTAATCCAGAATTGATGGTTCTCTGCGAAAACATGCCTTTGACTGAAATGAACTCTGGAGTTAAAGTAGAGCAGTCGAAGGATGTTGAAATTATTGATGTAAATGGTAACGAGTCTGCATGTAATGGTGTTGAATCATCTTGTATGCACGGTTCTGAAGCTGTCAAAGATCTGGGGGACGTAGAAGATTCAGATGGATCAAATTCATGCTCTTCTGTTCTAGAAGAGATTTCAGTCTGCATGGAAGAGCGAGATGACAGTGATTTGGCTAAGTCGAGTCCTACTTCGTGTTTGCCTAATGGCTCTTCTGTCTCAGTGGATTATGAAAACGCAAGGGAAGATTCAGATTCAAATCATGCAGTTGCGATCAAAAACAAAGTAACAGCAAATGGCTTTGCAAATCATGGCAACGGTTATCTCGGTGCAAACAAATACGATGATGTCCCAGTGGAAGACGGTGATGGTTGTTTTTCCAGTGAAACAACACCCTCAGCTGAAAAGCATCGATTTAATGGGACATTGGCTTCCGACAATTACGAAGTTGACAGAGGAAACATTGTTAAGAAAGTGGAAATCTGAGGGAATAAATTGATAATCTAGGTGCAGCTGTTTTCGTCATTTGTTAATATCAATTTGATTATCCCATCATCGGAAAGAGGAGCTGAGTTGGGAAATTTTTGTCTAAGGTTTCATTATTTGTTGCAACCTAGGATCTTATTGTAACATTTCTACGTGGATTCTCTAATTATATCATACAGCGACAATATAAGTAACTCTTTACGATATATGTAACTACTGCTACTACCTTTTCATTTTATAATCTACTTCTGAAGTTTATAAAAGTTATTTAGGTAAAATACCCTAAAACTGAATTTAAACGGAAAGTGTTTGACAGAGTTAGATGATTAACCCATTAAAAGTTGTAAAATAATAAATAATGACATGACTAATCATTCATCATATTTTAATATTAGATAATTACATACTTTTTTTTAATTATAAATTTATATTTTTTATTTATTTAAATTTTTACAATCCAATTTTTTCAAGTAAATTAAATTTCAAGCAATATTTATGTGAAAAATTATTTTTTCATTTAATTTAAAATAGCTATTAGTTTTCACTAAAATAAATAAATGGTTTATTTAAAACAGAAATGAATAATTGAATAATAAGGGTAAAACAATAATTTAAAAACTTAAATAAATTGTCTTAAAAATATAAGTGGATATTAAGATTTAAGATTTTATTTTAAAGGATAAAATGATAAAATATAAGTTTTATCTCGATAAATTATGTTGAAATACTAATATGAATCGTTTATTAGAATCAATTAAAAACTATTTAACAAGTTATATTGCCAAACAAATGCAATAAATTTTATCAAAATATAATTATTAAATAGTTAATAAGAGACATTTATTAGATACTGAGAACTATCATATGAAAATAAATACCAGAATTATTTCTATTGAATTTCACATTTTTAAAAAAATCAATAAATAATTTGAAAATAAAAACAAACTATTAATTTGGTTCCTTAATAATATTTTTGTCTCAGAATTTTTAAAAAGTAGTGCTAAAAGTATTCAATAGCTATCAAATAAATCCTTATGATTATCTATTTTACTAGTGTAATTAGATTAATTTGAAGGGGAAAAACTTGAAAAATAATTCAATATATTTTTAATATTTAAGAGATTATTTGCATATTGTGTTTACTTTTTTAAAAAAATGTATTTAAGAGAAAAAATAATACTACTTTAATTGGTGGCTTATTCCAAACACAAACATAAAGACACTACACTGTATTTCAGTTTCTTTCGAAAAAGACAAACAACATAAATTCTTTGAGATTTTGAAAGGGACTAGTAACTGAAACATCCTTCTGATTTTGCCAAGGCTTTTATTTTTTTCGCATTTACCTGGACCAGTGAGAAAAAGTGTTGAGTTACTAAAAGAAAATTTGAGCCCAATTAAGTTTATCATAAAATTAATTATTTTTAATTGAGTGTTTTTCTTGTATTGATTACCTCCAAAAGTCATATATTTTTTAGTTAAATTGCTACTATATAATTTTACATTCAAATAGGATGAGGTGATCTTATATTTCATCCTCGTTACTTACTTATCCCTACTAAAAAAATATAAAAAATCATTAAAGTTTTAAGTCCATAATAAATTGTGTATTTTCAATTAAATTATATTTAATTTTTTATTTTATTTTAAATATAAATTTTTTATACATTTTTAAGTAAGTGTCATAAACATATGTAATATCATAAAATATAATTTTTTAGAACCTTAATTATTTAAAAAAAAAAACACCATTTCTTTTTATAAAATTAAATTTAAAAAAAAATTCAAACAAACCATTTGAGATACAAAATAAAGTTATTCGGTAAAGACAATTAAAGTTTAGAAACTTTATTATTCTTATTCTCCGTAATGTTGTATTTAAGACTATAAAATTAAAATTAAACATCGTAATACCCTCTAAGAACTCATTGAAAAATATGAAAATTTTAAAAACTTAATAAATTAAAAAAATTTAATAATAATATTCAAATTTTAATTATATCATCTTTTATTTTTCATGTGAAGATATATAAATAATAACTATAAAACAAGTTAATTACGTGATTTTTATTTTTATTTTTCATGTGAAGATGATGCAAGATAACAGTCATACAATCTAGTTAATGACAAAATTGAACAATATAAACTCAATCAAAAAATATAAAAAATTTATACACTCAATGTAGTAATATTTTTTTTATAGGAACTCGCTTGAAAATAACTAATTGTACAAGAGATTTAAGACTTAATTAAATAAAAAAAAATTAAAACGAAAATTTATAACATTTGAATTAAGTGAAAAATAATGAGCTTTAAACCATATTACTCCCTCTTCATTTCTCGTACACCAGAAAACAAACAGGAAAAAATGAGCTCATATCAGCGTTCTTTGGTGCTCTCCGAACTATTTTCTTTTTCTTTTCACGCCGGTAATGTTTTACAGCAACATAAAACAACTCCTCAAAAAAATTTATAAAACTAAAGAAAAAAAAAAAAAGCAACCCCGCCGAATTTAAAAGCAACAATTTATGAAAAGAAGTAATGTCAACTGCAATGAGAAATGAGGTTGCATCATGTGAAGAACGGAGACACACGAGGAGGTGCAAAAGAAAAAGAAAAAGATCTGAATTTAGGGCTTTTAAATTTCAATATTTTCACCCACTAATTCCATTTAATGTAATATAATCCAAAGCCGTGAACTTTATAGTATAAAAAGAAAGGGTCGGGTTGCGAAGGGGGCATCGGAGAAAGAGCATTGACTTGTAGTTGTTGAGGTAGCATAGTAGGGTCCGTCCGATGAGGCCCAAAAGAAGACAAAGATTCGTTTAACGAGGAGCCAAAGCAAGCGCAAATGCAGGGTTGGTAATTGCTTTGCTTTGGGTTTGGGAGCCAGAAAATGAGACCAATCAGAGACAAAACAAAACACAACCCAACACCCCCCTTTGACATTTTTCACTGCCTCCTCCTTTCTCTTCCTTTTAGGCACTCTCTCTGTCTCTGTGGGTACCTGTGCCACCACTTTTTTGTTTGTTTTTCATCTCTGTCATGTCATGTGTGAGTCTGTGTCTGCACTCTCCTCACCAACTGTTTCCATTTTCCAACCCCCGAATCCAAAGCCTCATTAGATTCCTTTCATGGTAGAGTCAACCACTTCCTTCCCAACCCAAATCCCATCTTCATTTTTCATTTTCATACAACAAATTCAATGTTTTTTTATATAATATGAATAATAAAGGCTTAATTTTGATCAAAAAACAGTAGCTAGAAATGGTATCTGTGTTTTGTTCATAGAAGAAAAACAAAAGGATGTGCTTTTAACCTAATCAAGTATATTGTTAAAATAATAATTTTTTTTTTGTCATTTTTTTCCTATTGTTAAATAATTAAAAATAATAAATTTACTTTTTTTGAGACTTTTTTGTAAGATTCAAAAGGAAAGGGCGTGTGAGGTGTGTCATCCACATCTGAGGGTGTTAAGTGTCAACCATCCAACTCCAACGAACGAAGCTTCCTACCATACTTCCTACTGTTTCAGCTCCCTTCACTTCACTTCACTTTTTTCCCCATCCACCCATCATTCGTATTAATTCAAAACACCCTCCAATCCAATCCCGTCTCCATCCCTATCTCTCTCTCTCTCTCTCTCTCTCTCTCTCTCTCTCTCTCTCTTTTGTCTTCTATTCTGCAACACGCTCCCTACTTTTCCTACCCACACTACTCTACCAAGCACCCCTTTCAACTTCTACCAGGTACCCTTTAGTTCTTGCTTGCTTATTTTTTTTCATTTGATTGAACCCTTTAATATGCGTGTCCTAGTCACTGTGTTTTGCTTGTAGTCTTGCCGTGAAGATGTTGGATTTCTCTTCAAGATTGTATTTTTACTCCTTTTTTCTTGTTTTAAGTTCAAAGAAAGTGTGAAGGAGGGTATACTGATTGAGGGGCGTTTTCAAACTTAAGGAATGTTTTAATGGGCAGGTACCTTTGTGTAAAACGGGGTCTTTTAACTGTTTCCTAACTTGGCAGTGTTGCAATCTTCGGTAGCGCAGCTGAAAAATCGTTATTTTGAAATGATGTCAGGGTAGGAGAGGGTTGGCCAACAAAGGGTCGTGATGTTCTTGACTTTTGGCCTGGTAGATTCCATTTAGGTTATTGTATGGTTCAATTTGGAAATCTTCTTTCCCTTTTTCTGACGTCTGTGAATAGTAATTTAATATGGTGTTGCCTTGGAAGTGGAAAAGTTGATTGCTTGGTAACGTTTTTGTTTCTTTGCTGTTTCTCCTCAGATTGTTTGCCAATGGAATGCGATTATCAGTGTGGCCAAGGTGTTGGAAGCTTGAAGAGAAAGTCGCCAGAAGATGGAGATCATGTACTCTTCAACACCTTTTCTCTGGATGATCTTAATGAAGATCTCTTTGAAAGGATACTTTCATGGCTTCCAACTTCCACATTCTTTCGTCTAAATTCTGTGTGCAAGAGATGGAAATCAGTTGCTGATTCTGCCAGTTTCAAGCTTGCCTGCTCTCGCATTCCCTCGAGGGATCCTTGGTTTTTAATGGTTGCTCCCAACCTTAATCAATCTGTTATCTTTGATTCTGCTGAGAGAGCTTGGAAGAGACTAAACCACCCACCTCTTCTGCAAGAGGAATCTAACCAAAATTGCATGCCAGTTGCAGCTTCTGGTGGCTTGATTTGCCACCGAAAATTATCAGGAAACTTCATTGTGAGCAACCCCGTGACAGGATCTTGTACAGAACTCCCCCCACTTCATGCCCCGCAGCACCAACCTCTCAATGCCATTGTGATGAGCACAGCTTGCAAAGACCAACTCTCCTTCAAAATTGTCTTGGTCTTTGGTGAACTTCCAAATCTCTTGTTTAAAGTCTATGATTCAGGATCCGGCTGTTGGGATGATGAGATTGCTTTGAGGAGAAAGACAGAAGACAATTCAATGGAACATGATTCTACTGATGACAATACTGTGTACTTCCTCAGCAAGGCAGGAATCGTTGTGGCAAGCAACATGCAGAGAAGCCCCTCTAAGCAATATTCATCAGTTATCACCAACAAAGATGGGCAAGAGATTGTGTATTTTCTTAGCTCCTCAGGAAACGTAGTAGCTTGCAATTTGACCTGCAAGTGCTTCTTTGAGTACCCCAGGTTGTTGCCTGTTTTCAGTGAGTATTCCATTGATGTTGTGGAGTGCAATGGGGAGATGCTAGTTGTTTTGTTATCAGAATTCTTGGAAAGTGCAACTCTTAGGGTGTGGAAGTATGATGAGGCTAATAAAGGGTGGCATCAGATTGCCGCTATGCCTGCAGCAAATTCTCATGAGTGGTATGGAAAGAAAGCAGATATTAACTGTGTTGGGGCTGGTAACCAAATACTGATATGCTTGAGCTCCCCTGATCTATGCACTTATGTTCTGTGTGATTTGGAAACCAACAAGTGGGTTGAATTGCCAAAATGTTGCATAAATGGAGAAGTCATAGACTTTATGTCTGCCTTTTCATTTGAGCCTCGGATAGAGGCTTCTGTATGACAGCCAAGTGGACTTGACTATGATAATCACCATTCCTTTTCTGTTCCCTTAGCACATTTTTTCCTATTAAAGCGCAATATGTAGCTAGTGGAAGAAATGGAGACTAACCAAGAAATTGATTGCTAATAGATTTTTTTTTTCATTGATTGATGTATCATGACTTAAGCATGTAAGCAAACTTGCTGTCATATCTAATCCAAGGACAATAGATTTATACGTTTTATAATATCATTTTTCAACTTAACTTTTCTTTACAGTATTGGATTTCAACTCAGATTTTCAACATATGAAGTTTTTTTTTCAATGATAATACTTTCGCTCGATGACTATGCTGGTGATTGGTTGGTTTTGTTTTTCTTGGCTTTACCGCTGAATTTAAGCATATGATAGTGAACGAAGTTGACAGGTACCTGCTTCACATGGGAAAATGGCGAGTGCTCTAAACAAGCTAGTCTCTTGCACATTGCTTTAGCATAGATTATTGGGAACTTTATGAGTTCATTCAAAATGATTGAGAAAGAAAAACTGTAACTGTAACCAGATTGAACTAAACTACCTAAGTTGAGTAAAATCTCTAAAGAAAAGTTTAAATGATAACATGCAATCTACTTAAACAGTTTGTTTGTCATATTGAGCACTCCAGGTTGGAATTACTGAGTCAGTTCATTAAAATCTTCTGAATTTATTTTTATCAGATTGAGTTATGTTTAAAATTTATTTTCTAAATTTTAGAATGTGTCATTCTATTCAATTGAGTTTACATTAGATTTGTTGTTAAAAGAAACCAAAGTACACGTCTCAGGGATAGAAGTACTAAGCGGTTAGTTCTGTTCAGCCAAGTAGTTCACTGGGCACAATTTTGGAACACCCACACACGTCTAAGGGGGTAGAAGCACTAAGTAGTTAGCTCTGGTCAGCTAAGTGATTCGCTGTTGTGAAATAAGTTTTGGCCAAGTTCAAGAGCGGGGTGAATTGAATACTTGAAAACTTTTCGCAAATGTACCTTTTCAATATAAGGAATGAAGATTCTTTGAAGAAACTATTAAAGATGATATAACATGCAATCAACAAAGGTACAAAACTAATTCCACAATAATAACAATCACACATAATCAGTAAACTGAAGGCAGATTTTAATTCTGGAAAACTAGTAGACTGTTATGCAAGTTATGGAAAAATAGTTTACAGTAAAACCAATTGTTTAAAGATTAATTCAAGAAATTAAAGAATTCGATCAACTCCAAGTTAACAATGAATTACTGATTCAGGAACCTAATATTAAACAGAACAAACTTTGTTTAATATCAGAAAACTGTTTTTAACCATTAATTGTGGAAAGTCAACTTTTTTGAAAAAACAGATTGAGGAACAGAAAACCCAGTGAATTAGACAACTATCTATTTCAGAAAAGAATTGAATAAACTGTTTATAAATGTATTTTATGATTTAAGAGATACTCAAATATTAATCCGAATTAATCAATTAAACCAGTTAATGAGTTTTTTTTATTAGATTCTGAAAAAACAAGAAGATTAACAAGATTTATCAAGAACAGTCAAGAGAGAGCAAGAGAGAACAAGACACAGCAAATTATCTTGGTTCACCCTTCCACAAGGGCTACGTCCAGTCCCTTACACCAATGTAAGGATTTTCATTATGAAAAAGATCTAATAGATCAGTTTACAACACAATCTTGCAACCCGCAAGAATACCCTGCATCCTGCAGAAAACAGTTCGCTGAAACCTACAACATATCAAGAACTATACAGTATCTACTGTATAACCCATAAAACCCCTTATTGATCCCCTCAGCAAGTTACAACTTGTACAAAACCCACTATACAAATAGAATTACCACACCAGGTAACTCACACCAGAATAAAATCCAGTACAATGAAAGAATTCAGATAACCACAATGGCACAAACACTTCTATACAGAAAACAGATTGCAAAAGTAATAAGAGTAAGAGTATAGAAGGCTTATTCAGAATGATCAGATCAGTAGTATAGCAGAAGCAATCAATTCAAAGCTCCAGCAGTATTGAGAAAAACAGTTCTCGAAGAGTTTTTCAAATGATCTTGATCACAAAAACTATTAAGGAGCTTTTTCTCTCTCTCGGAAAAACTCAGAGCACTTGATTTGAAAATTGATTCAGAATGATTTCGTTGTGTTCCAAAATTTAGCGCTAACTATTTATAGACAACTGTCATTTAAAATTCAGTCGATTGTTTTGTCAAATAGTCAACTTTTTTTCTCCAGTTAGTTAAAATAGTTGTTCAAAACTCAAAATTTGATTTTAGTAATTTCTCAAAACCATAGTTAAATCATATTTGAAAACATGGAGTTTATCCTTGATTGAAAATGTCTATAATGTTAATTTGAATCAAATTTGCCTCACACACTAAGTTCTAGACCGATTCTTCAAATCTTCAAGTAATCTTCATGTAATCAGTGTGTGAGATCACCAGGTCTGGAATCTTCTCAATTGATTAGTTTCATCAAATCTTCATAGCAACTTACTGGTGCTAACAGCTGTGTATAATTTTGGAACACACCTACATGCCCCAGGGGTGGAAGGACTAAGTGATTAGCTCAAGTCACCTAAGTGGTTCGCTGTGTATAATTTTGGAACACCCACACACGTCCCAAGGGTGGAAGTAGTAAGTGGTTAGCTCTGGTCAACTAAGTGGTTCGCTGAGCACAATTTTGGAACACCTACACATGCCCAGGGATGGAAGGACTAAGTGGTTAGCTTAGGTCACATAAGTGGTTCGTTGGGCCCAAGTGATTTGCTCAAGTGGCCAAAGTGGTTGAGTATTTTTTTTGTAAATTATATTTAGCTCTCATATTTTACTTAAAGACACCTAAAATTCCATCCATTGGGATATCTAGACAGTTACTCTCAAAGATAATTTATAAACTTTTGAAAGTAACAACTTAATGACTAAAATGATGAAAAACTAAAAACCAATTTATAAAATTAAAAATATTTGACAATTGTTTAATAAACATTAAAAACTACATTTTAATTGTCTTTTTTTATTTTCCTTTTCACGGAAAGTTACTTGGTTATATCTTGACCTCTCCTTGTGTCCCCAAGTTGCGACGCATACCACAATTGCTTCAACAGGTTTCATTCCTAAACTTTCTTTTCCCCAAATCGTTTCTTCCTCTGGTTTTCCTCAAACCCTAATCCCATTTTCCTAGGTGGTACGGGAAGAATGCGTTTCTGAGTGGCAAAAATACAGGGCGTGCCTTTCTGTAAGTCTTTCCTTCGTTGCTTGTTTATGAAAAAAAAAAGAGGAATGGCAGTTGTATTAACCAATTGAGGTAAGAGAAGTTTAAAGAAAATTTTTACTTACGAATACACACAAAAATTACTCTGACTTTGCCGCTCTTTCTTCTCAGTTCGCTCGTTCTTCTTTGCCACTCGCATCTCGCCGCCGAAACTTGGTTTATATGTTAATCTTCTTTCTCGTCTTTTATGTTATAAGCATTCTTATTCTTGGATAACCTTCTCCTCTTTCTTCTCAGCTAACTCGTTCTTCTTTGCCGCTCGCGTCTATCACACTTCGCTCGTTTTTCTTTGCCCGCATCTCGCGCCGTTGACGATCTCGCTGCCGTTCATGTGGTCGCGTGTAGTGAGTTTCTTTTTTTATTTTTTGTCCGACTCTAATCATTATTATTCTTGAAATCGAGTCATAATCGAGAGTAAAAACTGAGAGTCATTACATTTTTTTTATATGGAATATATTTAAACTTTAAAAATATATTAATTTAATTGTTGACGTTATCATTTGAATCAAGTACTCACGTGAACCATAATTTCAAATTGATAATGTAATTAAAAATGATTGGAATTAAAAATTAATATTGTTAAAATGTAGAGTATTATTGATTTTGCACCAATCAATCGTAAACATAAATTTGATACAAGATAGAAGAATTTGATACAAGATAGAAGAATGTAAAGAATTATATAATTGTATATAAAAGTAAAGAATTATATTCACACTATCTTAATCGATTACCAATACTGAAAAATTTGAATTGGTTTTTTTTTCTTAGTTTTTAATTTGAACGAGACTCACATACACCCTGGTACACGTCTCTGGGCGTTGAGGGCATCCCCGAAGAGCTGGGATTTTGTGACATTTCGGATTGACTGTCTTGTGTTTCTAATAAGTTGTTTCATAGTTGGCATGGTAAGTCGTACTATATATATTTTTGTATAATGAACAGGTTTAGATTTATCCTAACCATGAATTACTTATATCCTATATTACTTATAACCTATATTATTTATACTCTATTAATAAATTAACTATTAGAGATATTCTATTAAAATGTAAAGTAAGAAGAGTAGAGTAAAAAATGAAATTTCCAATCCTGTATTTTATTAGAATAACCCCTGTCATCAATTTTTTATTCAACTGCTACAAGATCTACAATTCCATGAGCTTGGGCTTCTGCTGCTGACATAAAAACATCCCTTTCCATGTCTTTCGATATAACCCATAAAGGTTTACCTGTTCTTTGTACATAAACCCTTGTGATAGTTTCACACATTTTCAGTAGCTTTTTCGCTTTTAGGATAAATTCTCCTGCTTGTGCCTCATTAAAAGAACTAGCAGTTTTTTATCCCTCAGACCCTGTTCTTGATCCAATGTGGAGACAGGGTATGTTCGTTATTCCTTTCATGACTCGTTTAGGAATAACTAATTTATGGGGTGGTTGGAATATCACAGGAGGGGCTATAACGAATTCGGGTATTTGGAGTTATGAAGGTGTGGCCGGAGCACATATTATTTTTTCAGGCTTGTGCTTTTTAGCGGCTATTTGGCGTTGGGTTTATTGGGATCTAGAAATCTTTTGTGATGCACGTACTGAAAAACCTTCTTTGGATTTGCCCAAAATTTTTGGAATTCATTTATTTCTTGCAAGGGTGGCTTGTTTTGGTTTTGGCGTATTTCATGTAACAGGATTGTATGGTCTCAGAATATGGGTGTCTGATCCTTATAGACTAACTAGAAGGATACAATCTGTAAATCTCGTGTGGGGTGTAGAAGGTTTTGATCCTTTTGTTCCGGGGGATAGCTTCTCATCATATTGCGATAAGAATGTTGGGCATATTAGTGGGTCCTTTCCATCTTAGTGTGTGTCCACCCCAACGTCTATATAAAGGATTACGTATGGAAAATATTGAAACTGTCCTTTCTAGCAGTATTGCTGCTGTCTTTTTTGCAGCTTTTGTTGTTGCTGAAACTATGTGGTATGGTTCAGCAACAATCCCCATTGAATTATTTGGTCCTACTCGGTATCAATGGGATCAGGGATACTTCCAACAAGAAATATATCGAAGAATTGGTGCGGGACTAGCCGAAAATCAAAATTTATCATAAGCTTATTCTAAAATTCCTGAAAAATTAGCTTTTTATGATTACATCGGAAATAATCTAGCAAAAGAGGGGTTATTTAGAGCGGGTTCAATGGACAATGGAGATGGAATAGCCATCGGTTGGTTAGGACATCCCGTTTTTTGAGATAAAGAGGGACATGAGCTTTTTGTACGTTGTATGCCTACTTTTTTTGAAACATTTCCTGTTGTTTTAGTAGATGGGGACAAAATTATTAGAGCCGATGTTTCTTTTCGAAGGGCAAAATCGAAATATAGTGTCGAACAAGTAGGTGTAACTGTTGAGTTCTATGGTGGTGAGCTTAATGGAATAAGTTATAGTGATCCTGCTACTGTGAAAAAATATGTTAGACGTGCTCGATTGGGTGAAATTTTTGAATTACATCGTGCTACTTTGAAATCAGATGGTGTTTTCTGTAGAAGTCCAAGGTTCATTTGCTCTGTTATTCTTTTTCGGGCACATTTGGCATGGTGCTAGAACTTTGTTCAAAGATGTTTTTGTTGGTATCGACCCAGATTTAGATGCTCAAGTAGAATTTGGAACATTCCAAAAAATTAGAGATCCAACTACAAGAAGACAGGTAGTATAACATTCTTTTGTTCTTTTATACTTTTTTTATAATTTTTAATTTCACAAAAAGAACTAGATCAATCTTGATTTGAATCATAACATTTACTCTTTTTTTTTTTTTTGGAAAAGAGCCCCACCCCAAGAAACAAGTATGAAAGCTATAATTGTAAACCACGATCAAATCTATGGAAGCTTTGGTTTATACATTTTTCTTAGTCTCAACTTTAGGAATTATTTTTCTCGCTATTTTTTTTAGAGAACCCCCTAAAGTTCCGACGAAAAAGGTTAAATAATTTTTTATTATCTTCTTTTTTATTATCTTAATTGAAGTAATGAGCCCCAATAGGGAGTGCGCATTACTTCAACTAGTTCCCATGTTCTTCAAATGGATCTCTTAGTTGTTGCGAGGGTTGCCCAAAGGGAGTATATAAGGCATACCCAATAAAACTTACATGTAAACCAGATATAGAGATGACAATTAGGGTTGCTATTTCCATTATTATAATTCTCAAGTTTCCAAATCACAATAGATCTATAGGATAAGATCCTTATATTTACAGTGGAATGGTATATAAAGTCAACAGATCTAAATGAATAAAAAATAGTATTTATGGCTATGCAAACCGTTGAGGATAATTCTAGATCTGGTCCAAGACGAACTGTTGTAGGGAATTTATTGAAACCCTTAAATTCAGAATAAGGTAAAGTAGCCCCGGGATGGGGAACTACTCCTTTGATGGGTGTTGCAATGGCTCTATTTGCGATATTTCTATCTATTATTTTGGAGATTTATAATTCGTCCATTTTATTGGACGAAATTTCTATGAATTAGATTCACAAG
>Ga0099824_1004999_pt1 | contig 18863 bp, 8 predicted proteins | sample SiratrowhiteBW_FD_76837 | JGI IMG/M metagenome (GOLD analysis project Ga0099824, IMG submission 76837) | Root nodule microbial communities of legume samples collected from California, USA - Siratro white BW | ecosystem: Host-associated > Plants > Roots > Nodule | place: USA: California... | reverse complement strand
TATATAAAAAATATATATAAGCACTTTATTTTTTTTCACAAAAAAACATTTATTATTTAATAAATATATAAAATTTTTTTTCACTCATATAAATATATATTATATATATATATATATATATATATATATATATATATATATATATATATATATAATTTCGTATTATTTAAGAGTTAAAGAACAATTTAAATATTTTTTTAACCTTTTCATAACATCTTTTAAAGGCGAAAACGGAATGAAACTTCAAATTTTAAATAAGGCAACGCCTTTAATATAAAAATTAATCTTTACAATATCGAGATATATATATATATATATTTGAAGACTTTTTTATGAAGAGGAATTTCTTTTATTTTCAATAATTCTTATGATACAAAATTTGCACAAATTATTTAGCTCCATTATGTTTCACGAGTTTTTCCAGCCACTCTATCGAAATATTTTTAATACTTACATTTCTAATTAATTAAAAAATATGTATATATTTTAAGATTTTATTATTATTATTATTATTATTATTATTATTATTATTATTATTATTTTAGTTTATTATAGATATTTTTTCTATTTCTTCTCACCACTGCGCAAAAACCACCGTCTTCGCAAAAGTTTTCTGTTAATGTATAGAAACTGATGCATTGTTTTTCTTTGTATGAGAAGCACTACAAGCAGATAAAAACCTAACTATTTTAGGCCTTAAAATTTTAAAAAAATGAATATTAATACATTGGTATAAAATTAAAAAACATTTAATTTTAAAATTATATTTAAAAATAATTTTGAATTAAAAATTTAAAACATCTTAATTGAGTTAAGTTTATATTGATTTTATAAATATTCTTTAATTATTTCAATTTTATATTAATATTTTTTAAACATTTTCTTAATAAATTAATGTATTTTTTTAAAGACATTCATTCAATAGTCAATAAATCTTAACTATTAAAACTTTATAGTTTTTATTTATTTTTTCCTGTTCTATTATATTAACATCATTTATTTATATGTTATTTCTTTTTCTTACTTTTTCACTTATCTCATTCCTATTTCTGACTTTTTCTTATTTATCTCTTTTCTTATTCTGACTCTTTCATTGATTCTTTCATATTATTGTTTCAATTAAGTGTTTGATTGTCATTATCCAATTCAAAATTTGTTTTATTATTCTATATTATACATTTATGGTGTGTCTCTGTTTAGAGACTTTGAGAGGTAGATTAATTGGAGTATGTGTTGACTTTTACTCATTTTGATTGCATCAATATCAAGTGAAAATCAATATTAGATTGATGAATTAATCTTAAAATTATTTTATTTTTTATTATTTAATTAATTTTAAAATAGTATGTTCAGATTCAATGAATAATATTAAAAATTTACATTTTATAAATTAAATTTAAACGCTTACCAAATGACAAGACCAAAAGATAGAATAAGACTTGAGACTTCAAAACAAAATAATGTGATCAAATTCATTGTTTTGACGATCAAATTTTATTTTTTTAACTTAACTTCGTTATATATATAAACTATAAGATAAGTATCACGTTATTTAAAACTTCTAACAAAAAGGAATTATAGATAAATTTATAAAAATAAAAAATGAATTAGAAAATACAGGTGACTTCTCTTTAAACTAAAAAGGCTTGTTGAGAGACTTATTGGTATAAAGAAAAATGCCTAGACCTTGAATCATCATTGAATGTAATATGATGCAGAAAAGTGTGTAGAGTATTTATCATTTGAAAAATCTATATCAGTTATCCTAATATGATTTTTTTCTATTAATAAGTCTCTCAATCTCGTATCAATATTCTCCCATTGAAAAAAAAATCTAAATCTTGAAAAATATTTAAAATATGATAATTTGTTAGGTTTTGTTGACTTATAATTATTTTTAAAATTAAATATTTTATAAGAGATTATTAGATTTGAAAATGATAAATCAATTTACATTTTTAATTATATAAAAAATTAAACTATTTTTCAGATGTATGTATAACATATAGAATAATATTAATAATATTAATATTAATTTAAAAGAATTTTTCAAAACTTAAATTAATAAAATCTTATTTAAGATCAATAATATTATCAACAAAAACTAAATTGATTGTAAAAAAAATATATTAGATAAAATTAATTATAATAATTTAATAAATAATTTTATATCATAAAAATTTGAAAATAATTTTTAAATAAAAGTATCCTAATTTTAATTATTTTTTAATTTTAAATAAAATATGATAATTTTAATTACCTTTTTAATTTAAAAAAAAATCTCACCGTTTTAATTTGCTTTATGCTACTGAAAACCTTAGCCAGCTGTGAAGTAGAAAAGCAGTACAAAACCCCGTATTATAGTTTTGAGACTACCCCTCCATTATATCTCTTACGTGAGTTTTGTTCTTTTAACGCAAGATAAAATTTCATTTTCATTTATATAAAATTAATCTAAAATATTTTAGTCAACAGTTATTAGTTTTAGCACAAAAATGTTAATTAAGTCTTTATCTCTCAATATTTTATTTATATTTTAGAATAATGGTAACATATAATGTACCAGGTTTTCGCTTTTTAGGACAAAGTGACAGTGGACAAGTAATCCAAAATTGAAGAAAAGTAGAAAGTGAATTATTTTGGGGTAGTGGGGAATATGGCGTTTGAACAGTCAAGCGTTTGGCATGTGATTTTCTGGTACCCTAATAAAGAAGGGCAGTGGGCCCCACGTGTCCTTCAAAATGTCCATTATGGACGCCACATGCAACCATCTACGCGGATCTTACACCTTGCCTTTTTATTTCTGATATGATATATCATCCATTACATACATATATAGATACTCCAAATTTTATGAATAAGAGAGATAACAAAATAAAAATAGGCGAAGCAAATAAATGTATAAATATGATATATTTTATAGACAATCATGCACTAGTGTGGGGCATACTATCCACATGGTTTGCTAGATTTTTATTTTTCAAGATGATTTTGCTTAAAGAAATGGTATTTCGATTACTTAATTTTTCACTTAATTTTTCATAATACTACTATAAATAATTAATGATATTGTGATTAGACTTTAGGGTTTAAATTAATTCATTAATTTTATTTTTTATTATTTTTCATTTTATCGATCAATTCGTTTTTTTTTAAATAAAATAAATTAGCCAGCGAATTAGAAGAAATTAGATAAAAAAAAATAAACAAATTAATCAGATAATTAAATATAAAAAAAAATAACGACCATAAAATCTCGTTAACGATAAAATTAAATGACATATTACTTAAATAAAAATTAAAAGATACTTTAAAGAGTCAATGAAACGAGTATGTTGAATAAAAACTAAATTAAAAACACTAAGCACTTATAACTTAATGAAATAGTCTGCTGATACCAACAAATTCTATAATAATTATGATTTCAAATTTTTAAAAATTATAATTTAACTTGTTAGTAAAACTGAAATTATATTATTTTTAAGAATACAGTTAAACTTTAAATAATAATCTTAAAAATAATTAAAATAATAAAACATGTTAACAGTAATTATTTCTATACCAACTATTGTAATACTAGGAATATAATCTCTAAATATTTTAATAGTAATTTTTAAAGAAAATAGGAAATAAAGTTTATAAATAAAAGTTTGAATACTTGTTTTTCAGTTTATTCTAAAACATTCACTTCAAAAACGATGTCAGATTAAGATCTTGAGAAGCTAATGAAAAAGTGATGGATTTGGGTGTTTTGAATATTAGTTTTGATAAATAAAATCAATCCTACTTTAGTTATAATTATTTTATTTTTCTTTTATTGAATCAATGGTTAAGAGAATATGTCGTTGGTATATGATTGATTTTGTGAAGGCTTATTTGGATTTATTGAGTTGTTGGAAGAATTTCTCAAAAGACTTTTTTTTTTAAATATAATTTAATTATAGTAAGGAGGAGTTAATAATCCTTTTAAGCAATGTTGGTTTTGAATGGATGGATTGTATGAAAATGTTGGTATAAGTGAGGCGCATGGGAATGGTAAATTGGTAATATGTGTAAGTTGAAAAATGTGTATAAATCGTATGAATCTCTCTGTGAGGTATATTTTGTATGCAAAGTTGGTTTATTTATTGAATTTAAAGATTATAGAGTTGTTGTTGATGATAAGAAAATTTTGGAAATGTGGTGTAATAGAAGTTTGAATGACTCTTCTAACTTAATATTAGTTGAGTGAGATGTTTTTAATTAAGTGACGTTCAATCAGTATATAATTATTGGAGTTGGTCGCTCAAGTTATAAGTCATACAACTCAAGCAATGACTTATAGTTTATTCATGAAAGATATCAAATTGGTTTTCTCTCCTATATAAGTATATTGCTCAATTATTATGCTAGACACTTAAGTGATATAACATACAACTTAAGTGTTGTTTCAGATTTTTAAGTGCGTTGTAAGACTATACATATGTCTTGATGTGTAGTAGTGTGTGACGAATGACATAAGCGCACAAGCACTAATTGAATGCTCAAGTGTCTTAAGGTGGTGGAGGATTTTTTTACAAAAATTGTTGGATTATTTATGACAAAATGGTTACTGCTCAAGCAATGAGGTGATTGTTAGAGTGGGAATAATCTAGAGAGTGTTATTCTTAACTTGCATCTTGTTTAAGCTGAGATGGTTCATGCGCTGTTTATGTAAATTTGGTTGTTCAAACAATGGTATATTGAAGTGATGCTGATATAATGTTATATTTGAAATTTTTGTACCTATGGTAAATGTTTTTGTAAATGATATATTGTATAAAGGAATGAATATATGATATGAAAGATATAATTAATGTTAAGATACACTATCTGATGTATTGCATGCATGACATGTCATTTTTAAGTGATTTTTTGTAAGTGGTGAATCTTAATTAAATCATTTATAAACATGTATATATGTAGTTATATTTTTATATACGGTTTGTCCTTATATAGATGGCGTGAATGAGTGGTGTGTATAACCTCATATGAATGTTAGAAAGATTTTTAAGATAGTATCATGTCTTAAATAACGATAATAAACATAAAACTTATTATAAGAAAGATATTTTAGTTTCACTTTTTTTTATCTAATTATATAAACATAATTTTAGATAGTAAAAAATTGGAAAAAACTTACATACGACTTCGTAATATAATAGGTATAAAATGGATCTAATCATAAAAGATCTATGCTACTTTGACACATCTACATTTATACATGATGTGTAATTAGATATGAATTTGTTAATATTGATATCATGCTCCTGATAATAATAATAATTATATATAATGATATTTTATATAATTTTTTACAAATCTATTATATATCATTGCTATGATTGTACAGTGTATAAACATATTTGGTCATAATTGAGAGTAAAAGTTAATATAGGTCGCAGATTAGAATTTTTGTTACACAAAATTTTAAGGACCTTACAGATCCTACATATATTTGTACATATACATCTTTATCTTTAGATCCAGAATGTGTTTATAATATTTATATACAGTTTAATAATTTTATTCGAGATAATAAGTTATTTTCTTTTGCGAGGAGTTACATAATTTATTTACTGTTTCCACTTTCTTTCCGATATGGAAATAAAATATTAATTTTATGGATAAACATAATTTAGATATTACTTAAAACTGAAAAATAAAACACAATTTTTACAGATAAACACTCATTGTAAGTAGTGGCGTAATCCAAGTGATAAATCTCATAGTTTGGAGGATGGAGGGGAACAGTAGACTAATTTGATTCCAAAACATTCTTCTTTCTTTGTTTAGATGTTACTCCCAAACAAACAAACCTACCATTCTTTCAAGACAACACTTGCAAAAGTTGTACATCATTACCGACCCACATGATGTGATCTTTCTCCACTCTTCCCCACTCTCTCTAACATTATTGGTCGTCAAAAAAAGATGAATGAGACGTTTCTATCTTATTCCACCCACCCACACACACAATAAATATATATGTTGTGTATTTTCTAGTAGAAATGAAAGCTTTATCTACCTAGCTGGACTCTTAATTCACACTCACTAACACAACCCCCACCAACCATATAGAGGTGCAATTGGTCTTTGAAAACCACAAAGGACTCGTAGAAAAAAAGGTCACGCATATGGTCCCATCCTAGCTATTGCATAAAAAGATATGAATCATGGTATTGTTTTTTCGTTTCTTACTAGTTGTGTTAGGCATGGCCACATCCCTCCCTCAAAGATTCTGAAAAGTTTCCATAAATTAACTGAAAAATCTTCTTCGTCAATTCTGCTTAGTATCATGCTTAAAGTTAGAGGAAAAAGAAAAAGATTGGGGACGATGATGCTAACATTTTCGATCATATACTATGGAAAAGCGACTCCAGATTTCAATTTCTTTCTCATCACCACCACACGTGCTAACAGCTAGCGTATCATAATATATATATAATCTTTTATATTTTCTATTCCTGCCATCTCATAATTGTTCACTGTGCTTGTGTAAGTAAGTAGCATGGAATATTTTTCCTTTGGTTGTTTCAAATATTGTTTTTTTTATTAATCTTACACACATTTAATTGTCTAATAAAAATATTGGATATTGATGCAATAGTTTGAAATTCTGAAATATGAAATGAAGAGTTAGAGGGATAATAAGTCAAGTAAGAATGCATAGAAAGGTCAAAAAGATTAAACGTGATAATAAAAGAGCTTTAAAAATAGATATGATGAATGAATATTGAGATAAGCTCGAAGCAAGCCAAACACTAAATTGAAGATACATATATAATGTGTTTGAATACCCTAAAACAGCTACTGATACCTAAAAGGCAGTGAAATAATTTAGTTAATTAAATAGTTATTTGGTAAAGGAAAGCAGTGAAATAAAGTATAAAGTATGAGTGTATGAACGAAGGTGCAGGTCTGGTTTGAAATAGGAGAATAGGTAGAGTCAGCAATGGCGGTGGGACCAAGATGAAGGTAAAAATGAGTTATCCTCATAAGTGCTTCCATTCTTAGACTAGTATAGAATCCTTTCAACAAGACTTGGTATAAAAGGTACCCTACTTTCAAACACCTTAAATAAATATATCTAACACTTTTATAAATGAAAATTAGTTTATACATAATATTAAAAAATATTTTAAAGAAATTTATATAATTATTTTTATGGATTTTAGTTCATACATAAATTAATTTTAATTTTACAGTACAAAACTGATTTTAACATGAGTTGGTAGTGACAAATGTGGTAGTAGGTTTCAGAAGTTGCTTAATTTAAAAAAAAATAAATTATATTATAATAGTTACTATTAAAATTAATTTTTAGATATTTCTAGTATTGTCAAACAAGAATTAGTATAATTTATTTGCTTGATTTTTAATTTATCAAATGTTGGAGCTTCAAATTATTTTTAATTTAAACTAGAAGTTATTCAAACTAGCATATATAACGTAAACACAAAAAGCAAATCTCTCCATTGATACTATTCTCTTGTTTATGAATTATTCAATCTCCAAATGGATTTGAGCAATTTAAAGTATTATAAAGAGCTAGAATGGAAACTTGTAGAAGAAGAATTGATGGAGGCTAATGCAAAGCAATACATTAGGAAACTTATTGATAGAGAAAAACCAATAATTCTATTAGACCAATGTGTAGAAGATAATGATAGAACAAGGTCGTGAAGAAGGTCACGAATAATTGTTTGTTCACTACTTTTCTAAAACTGCGGAATATACAGATGCTTGATTTTGGAGAAAGTTTCAAATGAAGAAGCATTGTTCCTCCAAATTGTAGATGAATTGGGCAACCTAAAAGAATTTGTAAGAGATATCAACGAAACTTTTGGGGTAGATTAATTAAGACGAACTAACAAAAATTATTTAAGTTACCTACTATAAATGGGGAGACACATTGTTTGCTAGGTATGTTAGGTCAATTGACTATATGAACTGGAAATAGAAAAATTATGTTGTAGCTTGGCACAGTCAATTTAGAAGAGGTAATCATGGTAAATCAACAATTATGTTTAGGGCAGTTGCCTTTTGAATAATTGTGAATTTGACATCATATTTTGTCATCGCTAACAAATAATGACTTTAACATCTTTGACCAATTTGATTTGTTTAATAGCTTTTTGCAGGAAAAGTGCATTATTTTATGAATGGAACCTAATATTGTAGCTAATATTATATCTATAAAATGAAATTATTTTCATATCACTAAATACAATATATACTTATATTGTTATCTTATATAATTATGGTGGAAAGATTCTTATATAATTATCTTATATAATTATGGTGTAAAGATTGAAGAGAAAAAAATATTAAAGTGATCTCACAACATACAAGTTAAGTAAAAGATTAATATTATTTTCAATTTAAAATTTAAGACGATCATTTGTGATTTTTTTTCTTTTATATATTATTTAGTTTTCTTATTTTTACTTAACACTCAATGTAATATTTAAAATGATATTTGAATATTTATCAAATCATTAGCAAGTGATAAAAAATCAACCTGAAAAAATTGAGCAAAATTTTAAAATACAACAATCTCAACTTATAATTATACGAGGTTTAAAATGAACTTGAAAAATAGATACATTTGATAAGATCATATTTATTTATATCATATCTCATAACATAATTATTTACGATGAATGAATTACATAAAAAAATTGTGAATATTGTTATGATTATTTAGAAACTAAAACATCTCATACTCGAATATTGGAAAGTCATTATAATGACTTTGATTACAAATGAGAGCGAAAATATATGAAAGATAAATTTATTAGTAACTTTAAGCGAGTTTGGTAGAACATATTTAAACACGTTTTGGTCGTAATTAACTTTTAGATGTGAAGTAAAATTCATTTTTAGGTTTTTCATGTTGTATAAGCTTTTTTGGTTTTTAAAAAATTATTATTACATATTTTTCTTATTTTTAATTTATTGTCAACTAAAAATTAGTATAATGTTTTTATCTCATTTTTAATTTATTGTCAACTAAAAATTAGTATAATGTTTTATCTCATTTTTAATTTATTAATTATTATAATTTCAAATTATTTTTAATTTAAAATAACAAAATATGTGGAGTAACATCAAATTCAATTAATTTTCTTAAATAGTTTAACATGGTAGAAAAACAAATTAGATATAGTCCTTCATATGAATCCTACAAAAAGTTATAAAAGAGTTCTCCGTTATTAATCCTCTTACTATCAAAATGAGGAGAGATTAGATAGTTTTATAGGGTCATATATTTTAATCTTATTGTCGTTAGAGTAAAAAAAATCTTAAAATCCTTTACAAATCTATTAAATTACTTAAAAAAATCACATTTTTAAATTTAAATGATTTTCTTAAACATCCCCATTGAACTTTGGAGGAAAACAAAATACTTAACATTAAACTAGCTAGCCAGCTATTATATTTGTTGAATAAATTAATGTTTTCGTTAAACTAGATATTTCTCAATGAAAAAGGAAGAAGACAGATCAAGATTATTCCTTCTTTTTTTCTCTTTTTGTTCGTATTCCTGAACTAATAAGCCCAGTACATTTGCTTAAATTTTTATTTAGCTATTCTCTTTTTTTTTTCTTAATAATAATAATAATAGCTTTGTTGTTATCATTATTATTATTATTATTATTATTTATAAGCTTCTTCTTCAACTTAAAAAAAAGGAAAGAAATGTAAGTTATTTTTGTGTTACCCTACACATTTTACTTACATTTTTTTAAGAAACCGAACAAAAGGATGCATTCGCTCTGTACTCAACTACTATCATGCTGTTAAAAAAAACTAATTTATCACGGGTAACAAAAATTGTTCAATTTAATTGTTGATATTAAATATCTTCAATATTTTTCTCGTGTTTAGTTTATCTCTTAAAAAACACTCGTCATAAACAATATTTCTAGGAATAGTTTTTAAGTTTTCCATAAAAACATTTCCGGAGTTGTGAATCTAACTTTTTTAAATTAAATAGAAAATTTACTAAAAAAAATATATTACATTGTTTTTGTTAAATTTTAATGTAGTAATGATTAAAGATTTTACAATAAAAATATCATATAACTCTTATTTCTAAAAAAGCTTATATAAATATTTCTGAATAATCATGTTTTCCTAAAATTAAGATTCTGGAATATGAAAAAGAATTTATAATATAAAATTTTGTTCTAATGTATTCCACTAACCACTTTTTTGAACTAATAAATGACTTTTGTGAAAGATATACTACTGTAAGCCTATTGGTCCTATTCATGGTTATGACGAAAGGCCAATGGGAGGTTGCGGGACTGGACTCCTTCCTTGTAGCTGACTCCTATGTCTTCTCCATAGTCGTTGATTCGTCTAGGAAAAGGAAAGAAAATGCTATTTGATTAGAACGACACTTAGAATGATTAGCGGTTACTCAAAGTAACTTCCAGTCAAACATTTAAATTCAAGAAAACCAGGATTTAGCTTTCATTACAGGGATTCTCATATATCATTCATATTCCACATTAAATGGTGCTAAGTTGCTAGTAACATGCCACCTTATAAAAATATTGGAAATAATATTTTATTCCCCTGAAGGAGAAGCTTTCACCAATACAATAATGAAATTGCAATTGAAAACTAAACCATGCTAAATTCGATTCCACGGCAACAACCACATTTACTTCATGTAACAAATCAAATTGCTATTCAAAAGGAATAGTCCAACACGACCAATAATAGGGACTTAATAACAAATCATTCTCCGAGTACTCTTAGGATAGATGATAACCAGTAGTTAAGATATTATACAACTGAAGTGAAGTTGTACATTATGAAATGAAAGCAACATATTACGAAAGTAAAACAGAGCTCAATCATGTACATTCATTCACCTACGCATACAGCTCCAACTGCAACAAACTGGAATCATGAACCAAGAGGCTAACTTAAGAAGATTAGATCCTCAATCACTCCGAAGATTGTGAGGGGTGAGAGAAGGAAATGAAGGGATAGATTGTAAAATCAACTTCCTCCCACCTCTGCGAGTAGGAGATGATCCCACGTCACAATTAGGAGAGGAGATCCTCTTGCCATTTGGAGAAGAAGTTTTGATACAGGTGACAGGAGAGTCATCATCTGGAACAGTTTGCAAAGGCTTGTCAAATTTAGGTTGAGACCGCGGAGCACTTGATTTCCCGAGCTTTTGGCTGACAAACAATCCAGAACTGGAGATGGTAGTAACAAAAGATCTTGGTGGCTTACCCTTTGATGAAAAGGGTAATGGGAGCAATGATCTGTAACATAAAAATGTTCCAACATAAATAACGGGCAAAAATTTTATCATCATCAGCTGACAAAAACACAGCAGATCAAACCTGGAAAGACGTAATGGTGTTGTAGGAAGAGCATGGTCTGGATGGTCTTCAGTATTCTGTGTTTCAGTTTTATGTGAAGCATTTTCCATCACACCCTTTTCAAATGCTTCTGTTTCTTCTTCGGGCTTGGCTTCTATTCCAGAATGAACAGAACCTGAACATAAAGAAGTTGCCATAAAATATTACCACTAACAGAACAATTTTTAGAAGAGTAACATAGAGAATAGGGATTTAAAGAGGAAAGTTGATGGTTTTGATTGGTAATGTCTAACTCCAATTATTGCAACATACGAGACTTACCATCCTTTCTACCGTACGTGTTCTTGCATCCTTCACATCTGCAGCTTATGGAGCAACCAACACCACCCTTCAAAACAAAATAAGAGCTGTTTGTAATTCAAGTTCAAACTGCAACTGGTGGCATACATGATATAACAATGGAGAAAACCTGATAGCATTCACAGTATTTCTTTAGGCAGCTTGATTTCTTGCAATTACATCCCCTTTTGTGTCGGGCAGAAGCTGGAGTTTTGTTAGGGTCATCCTGCAAGGAAAAGAATTAATATAGGAGAAACGTGGTTTAAATTTGGTGAAAACTAAAGCTAAATTTTATTTTCTGACCCCAATTTCAGGTACAGAATCAGAACCCCGTATGACTTTAGGAGCAAAAGCAAGTGGATTTCGAGACTCAATCTGCTGGCGAGTTTGAAGAACGGTATCAACATGAATAGGCTTGTTGAAGCAATCACGACATGAACAGGGCTCTATGCAGTAGACTCCCGCAGCAAAGCACTCACAATAACTGGTAAAAAAATAAAATAAAAGCTTAATTAGAAAGACATCAAAGCCAGATTTCGTCCCAATCTTTCAGTCCCAATATTGTAACAGTACGAGAACACAGTATTCACAAAGCTCAAGGAAATTGAGAAGATTCATGTTCATCATAAGTCATAAGCAAAACCAATATAACATGGATAACTGGCACCCATTACTTGAAATAAGTAATTTTAAATTGAGGATACAAACCCTAGCTGACTTTGTTTTTGAAGTTTTATTCAAAGAGAGAGGGGGTCAAAGGATATTTTCCAAATTACATTATATGAGAATAGCATGAGATTACGCATTAAATCATTTTAAACTAAACATGGTAGAAATGGCAATGGAAAATTATAGCAGCACCAACATAAGTTCAAAGAAAAGAAGTTATTCACAAAACCATACTTCCTGGATGACAAAATTTAGAAAAGTACATTTTCAATTCAAAAGAGAACCTTTTTAAATCATTTTGACTAAGATGCCATCTGTCAGGACTTTTACTCCCTGAAACCAGATCCATTCTTGAGCTAAATGTTTAGCTGTTGCATTTCAGTTTTTTTTACCAGGTGAAGCCGAAATTAAAAACCAGACTGCTTACACAAAGGTAAGCATTATTTATACAAAACAACTAGGTCAATCCTTAAAAGTTCTACCAATCTTTTTAGGACAGAACTGAAAGGAGCTTCCATAATCTGATAACCAAGATTTTTATATTTACTAACCATTATATATAGCACCTCCTAGATCAATCATTGTATTTATGCAATGATATTGCTCTCTTTAACAACCTATTGTCCCTCTCCATATTTAGGCTGTCAATACTTCCTAAGAAGCCAAATGAGTGATTTCAGATAATACCTGGCTGTCAATACTTCCTAACAAGTCACTTGAGTAATTTCAGATAACATTTAATACGAGGAAAGGCCAAGTGGCAATATTAAGCAGCATGTCTTACAGTGGATTGAAATTTTGCACACTACATTTCTAGGTGTATATGCAACTTCGGCAAAGCCATTATCTAGCTGCCTCAATTAATTCAACGAATAAGTTCAGTGAAAGTCTACATCTAAGTCTTCAACATCCAGAACTCAATCAAGCCATAACTTCCATGAAAAAAGAAGTACACACAATAAACCCCTTATTTTCTTCTGGAAAAAGAAATTCAAACGACAATAAACCAGTTCATTAAAAGAAACTACAAAAATCAAAGATCGTTGCAGAATGAGATAGTATGCCAACCCAAAAGAAAAGGGGAGTGTTTCTTTGAACTTACAGCTTTAAACACTTCGATTTCTTACAATTACAACGCTTGCAAGACTCCCCTTCCCCATCTGGTTCTAACCTGCGCCTGTAAATCTAGCTTTACTACCAAAAAGGGAAAAGCTAAAATATAATGGAATTAAGGTAATAAAGCAGACCAGACAATCAGAAACTCTACTTGCCTTTTCTTTTTAGGACTATTCTGCTGGAAATCTTCACCAGCCATGTGAACCAAAGGCTGGGTACAATCTTCACCAGGCTGAACTTCATTCTCTGATGGCTCCAATTCTTTTTCGACTGATGCAGGCACCAATGATAGTTGATGTTCTTGGCTTGCAGAAAGTTGCAAGGATGAAGAGGAGCTGGGCATGTTAGGTTGCCTTCCAGATAGCAACTTCTCAATTTTTATGTTTTTGCAATCATTTAAGGTTGCAAGTGCATTCAAGTGCAAACCAATTCCAGGCAAAACACACTTCCGTGAATCCCCACTGTGTTTCATGGGGAGCAGTTGCTTTCCTTTACTAACATCCATCTCATCAGATTTTTCTGCACTGGAATTGGTGTTTGATTTACCATCTAGGTTCTTCCTTTGCACGCTGGCCATCTCAAAATCTAAACAGCGTCTCCGTATACCACGGTGTGTCACATAAACAAGCTAAATACAAAGACAAAAGTAATTTTAGATGGATTGATGTGTTCAACAGTTAAGATAATGACACAGAGAAAGAAAAATATTCAACTCTCATCATAATTTTGTAAACCGTAACAGAATATAAAAAATTGTGTATCACTCAATGGCAAATGTGCAAAAGGATCAAAATAATGATTCATTTTTATAGTATGTGCTTTAAAAGTAATGAGTGACTACAACCAACAGTCATACAACATTTTCCTAGAGTTATAAATTTCATATATAAACAATGCAGCAATTAAGCTACAAATATAATCAAGTGTGTGATAGTGTATAAGAACAATAATCAAGATTCAAGTCTTTATAACATGAACTGATGAAACATATAACTACGTGTAAGAAAAGCTCTCATACACAGTTCACTGCAAGTAAAGCCACTCCATTTTCCTACCTTATCATCCATTTTCTCAGTTGGAATGCTAGCCAGCAAAGCAAGATTGGTAAGATTGTCCTGTCTCTGAACTGTGTCTGTGGCTGCTCCTGATTCACAAGGATGATTTTCAATTTCATGTTCTGAACCAGAAGCAACTGCATCAACAATGTGCATACGTTGACCATCATTGGTGCCAGATTGCTGTAACAAAGTCCTAAAATTGGTAAGCTTTGGTGAAGGATTTAATTGTTTATTTATATCCTTTAAAGCTTCTGCCATATTTGGGGGACTAAACATTAACAGATCAGAGGCTTCAGTAATTAAATCATCCACACCACAATCTGGGCCTTCAATTTTTTCCTCATTTTGACATAAACCTGGAAGATGTATTTCACCCTCAATTGAATCCTTTTCAGAGTCATTTGACACATAGGCAACATCTGATCCTGGCTTGCCCGGAAGTTCCAAAAGAGAGTCAGCCTCATCAGCACAGATCACAGGATCATACCCTGGGCTAGTCAAATTATATTTCAGGCCTTGTGGAACCTCAATTGAGATATTTGGGTTTTCATTACGTGGCTCGATTGAGGCATCTCTTACGGAAATATTCGGATTGGTATTTTCCTGTGGCTCACTTGATTCGTGACATGGCTTAGTTGAATCTGCAGGAGTCTTTTCACATGAATAAACATTATTTATATCTTCAGATGAACCCTTAGCTTTGGATGCGTCCAAAAGGTTATGCCTACAAAATCAGAGAACAAACAAAATCATATCACTATAACACCCAAAGTTCTGTACAATCCAATGCGACTTGCATTGCAGTCATAAAAAAATCAAAAAACAAAACAAAAAAAAAACAAGAAAAAAAGTTAGTTACCTCCTGAGGAATCTGGATTCCCTGTGACAGGTGACATGGGGTGATGTGAAAACAGATGGAGGGGATGAAAAGCTAAGCGAATTCAAGGTCTGAGTAATGTGAACAGACTTAACTGGCTCTATAGGAGATAGATTACTGATGTAGTTAAATACAGGTGAATCCTGCATATCACCAAGCACAGAAATATGGTTAAACAGTGTGAAGCAAAGCAAAAAAAAATGCATGCAAATCACAAAAAGTTCATCCAATATTACATTAAGAAAGACCAGGACAAATCAGAAATAGCATACAAAACAATCGGTCAACAAACCGGATCACACACGGATTGCTTTCATAACAACTTGGAATTGTGCAGATTAGACAAAAAAACAAAAACCTACATTCTTCAAAGGCAAAACCCACAACAAAATGACCATTGACCACAAAACAGAAGATAGAAGAACCCTTAACATGCGATATTTGGAAAAAGAAAATCAATATAAACTCCAGTAAACATCGAATCTGGGATTATAAACTTAACTTCCCTCACAGGCATATACTCTGGGAAACAAGCAAAAAAAAAAAAAATTAAGCGAACACAAAAAATCCCAAATTGGTTATAGGCACACAAAGTGTTAAATTGGACATGGGGAGTGATCTAGAACACAGAAACTGAACCCTTCACCAGCACTTCAACATGAATTAACAGAAAAATAAATTTAACCTAAAAAAAAGTAAAACTGAGAGAAAATAAAAGCACGTGCGCAAAGAAGGAAGAAAGCGAGTGAGGAAGGTAAACCTCAAACTGAGAGAGAGGGGTGTTGATCTTGCTCCTATCAGGCGTGTCCATTTGCAGAGAGCAAGAGAAGAAGAATCAACATTCGATCTTCTCTCTCTGAGACTGAGAGAGGTGTGTGTGAAAAATGAAGGGTTTGCTTTGCTTACTTTACTGTTTCAGGGATTCAAGAATTCAATAGGCGGGAGAACCGAGTTTCTCTCCCCTACCCTACCACCCCACCTTCTCCTATTATTAATTCATCCTTCTACAGTTACTCTCTCTGCTAACACTATTATTATCTAGTCAAATTTTATATTTTCACTTTAATGCCAATACTTTTCATATTCTTTCTATTTATTTATAGTCTACACCAATTTTACCTGGAGAATCAATCAAAACTATCGTAACCTTTTTAAGGTAATTAATAAATAAACTTAACAAATCAATAAAATTTATTATTCAAGATCATATGTAATTAAATAGTAGTGTAAAACTGTAAAATATGCTATAAATTTATAGTATAGTTTCCCTTGTATTTAACATGTTAATGTATTATAGTATTTAAAATTGTTAAACTTATCTTAAAGAAATTAATATAAATAAAATCATCATACATAAAAATTGATAGGATAAAATATTTTACAAAATTATAGTGAAAAAATATATAATATTCCATTATAATTATATAGTTGACTGAAACTGTGTTAATAATGAGATTTTTTTTCTCTTGTTATGGATGGTGCACAATTTGTGTGACTACTTATTATACAAAGTAGTAGAAATGAAACCTCAAGTTGTGCTGTACTCCATTTACACCAGAGTAACTTATGGTTTCTTTTCTTTTTCTTGTGTTTTGAAACAGTTCTTTCTTATTTCTGACACTAGTCATTATATTTGTATTATTTTTCTTATTTTTACTGTTTGCTGAGTAGATTTTTGTGGTTTAGTGTGCAGTGATAAAAGCATCAAATTCCAATTATCACATGATACCTGTGGCCGCATTATATGATAATGACTTTTCTTCTCAAAAGAAAAAAAAAACAACTCGTTCATTTTATCATCACAGTTTTTTATTAGATTATTTTATAATTTTTTTCTTTTGTAACTTATTCTACTATATATATAAATATTTTTATCAAAAAGTTTTATTAATCATATAGGATTGGATCTGATTGTAATTATTCTATAATTCAGATAAAATAGTATTGTTTTAGGTTGAATCTGTATTAAATCCAACTAAAAAAAGCTTACATATGAACAAGTTGGACTGGTTAAGTGAATTGAGTCAGAATTTTAAAATTTTATAAATAAAATATTAAATTAAGAGTTTAAGATTTTAAGATAAATTAGATTTTAATATATTTTACATATGAATGTTTTAATTAAATTATATTTTATTAGTACAAATGCAAGTTTATGTAGTTTGCTTTAATGATAAAAAAAAGTAAAAGAAAATAAAATGAAAAAAATTACTATGATAATTGTTAAAAAATAAAAAAAAACATGTTTGAAATTTATATTGAAATTATAAAAATTGTACGTATACAAAATTCATAAAGATATATTTTTATTATTAATTTTTGCAATGTTGTAACTATATAATTAAAATGCTTGTAATTTGTATTAAAATAAAAGTAAATTTGTAATAAAATATGTAGGGAAAATAATTATAAAATAAATTATTATAATTGTATGATAATGACACTTTCAACCTTCCATTATAGAATTTTTTTTTAAATGATGAAAATTAGTAAGTTAACAAACATAAATATACAAAGTAGTAAAAGAGATGGACACTAAGGAAAATTACAAATTCAATTCACATTGTTAATTGAATTGTTATATGATCATACAGTAAGAATAGCACTTTCAAAATTTCATGACCAATGTTTATTATGGCTAGTATTTTTAACCATAAAAAAGAAAAAGTTGGTTAATGAAAAAATGAAAAAAATAAAAGAATTTATTTATTTTTTTTTAAAGAATTTTATATTTAATCTAAATAACAAAATCGTGTTCAATCTAACTCTCTAAGTAACCTTTAAATTTTGATAGTTGTGACAAATCATTGTTATTTAATATCACCTTAGTTGATTAAATAACAATCTTGATTTTTCAAGCTGTGACTTAAAATTTGAGAGAGATATCTCTTCTATGAAACACTAAGTGGCTAATCAAACAATAAATAATTAGATTTTATGAGTAAATTATGAAAATTTGTGATTTGATTTATTAAGTCACAGTGTTTAAGTAATTATAAGATACTTGAATTGTGAAAGCTAAGATTGATTCTCTCATCACTAAAAGGTAGACTTTTAAATATATATTAAATCTATTATCTTTTCTCCTAAGTTATGGTCATTATGTGATTTCATTCAAATCATCACAAAGTTCCTTAATAAACAAAAACTTTATTTATTATTGTTGACAATCTATTTTTTAAAAATTCAAAATATAAATATTAATAAATAATAATTTAATAATATGTTTAAAGGAAACTTTTAACATCTTAATTTTTTCATACATATTTTTAATATTTTTAATTTTATATTAAACTTCAATTTTTAAAGGGAATTAACAGTAATATATAATAACACTACATCATAACATTAATATATATATATATATATATATATATATATATATTAATATATATATATATATTTTTTTTTTTTTTTAATTTTTTTTTTTTT
>Ga0099824_1004998_pt1 | contig 18863 bp, 15 predicted proteins | sample SiratrowhiteBW_FD_76837 | JGI IMG/M metagenome (GOLD analysis project Ga0099824, IMG submission 76837) | Root nodule microbial communities of legume samples collected from California, USA - Siratro white BW | ecosystem: Host-associated > Plants > Roots > Nodule | place: USA: California... | reverse complement strand
TAAAAAATATAACGAATATATAGACAGAAAAAAAAATTTTTTTTTTTTATATATATATATATATATATATATATATATATATATATATATATATATATATATATATAGTGTATGTATATATATTGAAGGTGCTTTTATGTATTCGTTTGCAATTATTTAAAATGTTCTAATTTTTTTCATTGTTCTTTTTTTTTTTTAATATGACAGGTATTGAGATAGAGTATTCAAATTTGGATGTATTATGATGATGAGAAAGTAGTAAATATTCATATTACGGGGAGACTACGACAAATAAGAGAATGTCAAAGTTGTTAGTTGTTAAAATTAACAAAAGTCACAAAAGGGTGGAACAGATTAGACTTGATCGCTGAAAGCAAATTGTGACAAAAATAATAAGACACCTTAATGATTTTTAAATAATAAATAAGTTTAAAATAATTTTTTTATTATAAATTTTATCTCTGCAAAAACTTAAATATTTTATTTTTTCTAAACTTATGGACTGATCATGATTTTTTTTTCACAATAAGAGAGATAATAAATTGAGATAAATTTATTAGAATCTTAATTTAGTTGAGTTTATTATTCTTTTATGATTCGTTTTTGTCTTTTTCTATGTGTATTTATGTCTAGGTTATTTAAATTGAACTAAACTATAAGAGAAATATCTTGGAAATATATTAACATAATTAAAATTTATCTTGGAACATGTGTTACTACCTGCTCGTAATTAATGTAACTAAATTTTACGTATTTTCAATTTTGTGATTTATTTGGTGAATGAATTAGGTTTTAATTAAAAATAAATTTTAAATTCAATTAAAAATTAAGAATGTTGTTTTTTTCACTTTTGATATTTTTGGGTAAATGAGTTTTAGTCACACACTTAATTTATTTTTATCATAGCAACAACATTTTTATTAAAAATAAATTCTACTATATGTATTATGATCCCATTGTTTACGATTTTGTAAACCTTTTATAATCTTAATTATAATTTTGATTTTAACTATTTTATTTATAATTTATTTTATAAAAATTATTTTCTATAAGTTTTGAAATATTTCAACCAATTTAGTATAATTTATAAGTGTTCTAGTAAAAAAAGATTAATAGTATTTTTCTAACAAGAGCATGTTTCTTTTTTAAACTTGGTAACTACAAAATAATACGTTTTATATTTATGACCTAAAGTAGTTTAATTTGTTATCAATGTCATCTAAACTCAATGTATGTTATTAAGTCAATTAACATGGGTTAATTTTAAATTGTGTTGGTTGGAGTTGTGTTATCCTAACAATGTAAAAGTCGAATAACTAAAAATCCTGCTTGATGAGTTTACCTGATAATGTAAAAGTCGAATAACTTCTTTATCTCACAGATACCTCGATAAGGAGAAAATGTATTGATACCACCTTTTAACAACGAAATAAATATGAATCATACTTAATCACCGAAACAATATCTAATAACTCTTTACTAATTAATATCTCTTATTTATATTTATATTGATTACCTATTCTTTTAATGATTTGTTCAAATTAACATGTACTCGTGTAATTTCACAACAACAAAATAAAGTTATTCAAATGGTAGGAATACTTAATTTAAATAAATTTCATGTTAAAGAAAAATAAGTATAGTGCATTCTAAATCTAAATCTTAATTTCTCTCTCTGTATATTTTTTGCCTGTTAAACTTCAAGTGTATTATTACTGTATAGTAAAGCATTTTCTTTTTCATGTATGATGCGCATACTTTTCTGATACTTATAATTATATACTAACGGATATTTTTTTAATATATCCTTTAACACGTAAACACTTTACTTATTTGTTTTATTATATTTTCTTTTAAGCAACGGTTGAAACTCATGTCATCAAGTGTATGATGACATCAGCGTCCGGCCGATGATAAAACAACAAAACCTACAATTATAATAGACGTAATTAATTATAGTAGTATATTTTCATTACATTTTTTTCAAACCACATTAATAATTAAAAAAGTAATATATGTATATATAAAATATTATTTATCTAAACTCTAATTTATGTAAAAGTTTTCAACGTAACAGAATATTTGTTTACAAAAAATGTCCTGAACAGCAAAGACCGTATAATAAAATGAGTATGCAAAAACAAATAATTAATTTTTTCGGTTCTTACACTAGGGTAATTTTTCAAATTTACTAAATTGGACAAACTTTTAAGAAATTATAAAAATAGATAATGCATAATTTCTAAAGGATAAAATAAAAAATTTAAAACAAAATTCGTGTATCTAACATATGATTTCTCTAAAAAAAATAAAAAATAAAACTTATATTTTGAAATTAGAACTTCTTATTTTAAATTCGTTTTTCTTAAACATGATTTACCCATACATAATTTACCACTTTATGTAATTTTTTAAGACTCTATCAATTTTAGTAAATTCCAACAAAAATTGTCCCACTTTAACGTAAAAAAACAAACCTTTTCAGCTAATTGTGACCCCTTCATTCATTTTCCTTTACCTTCTGTATTATAGTATCGCTTGGTGCATCGTCCAAAAACTGAAGCTTAAATCCACCAAGCACAAATCTATTGGCATATTAATATCTTCAGAGAAAAACAAAAGCTTTTCATGTCGTGTGCTAACCGCTAAGTGGAGCACACCAAAAAGTTCCCTTTGCCCCCCTTAATATATTTCTTTCGTAGTTGGTTCAATGTTCTGGTTAATAACAAATCATTTCACCTGTGTTTGCTCAGATTAGTCCATTCCAACTCTGTTAATGAATAGAATATATTATATAAACACAGTAGGCTTTTAACTATTTTTTCTTATTTCAAAATTTAAATTTCAACTAGCAAATCTTTTTTCAACAATTTATACTAAAGCTTCAAATACTAGTGACAGCAGCCCACTTATGAGCACATATCAATTGATATTAACAATGTTTTGAACTATTTTTCAAACGTTAATCTTTTGAATGGAATTTTGGATGTAAGACTTATTTTGTCAGATGAAAACCATAAAACTAGTCATGTATGGAAAATTAAATAAAGGTCCAAATGATAATGGGCACTTTTGAGATGATGTATTTTATTTATAGAACCTCCTAGTCCTAGGTATCCCCAGCAAACAAGAAATAGAGTAGTTCAGAATTGAACAGTGGCATGAAGAAAAAGGCATCACGGGATGAACTTTTGTTGGTAAACCGTATCCAACAGGGAATAGTGGGTGCCATTCACACATGTAAAAGGGCACCATCACTTGAAGGTGGATTTGGTTGCCAACTTTGTTTGGAAGGGGTTCCAATAACGATTTTTCTCAGCTTCAGAATGACTTTTGCTTACCCTTTTTAACATTTTCTTTTCTGAAACTTTGAAGGCTTTCCCTTTTCCTTATCAAGTATCAACTCTTCAAAACCAATTATTAATTTAATTAGACTATACCATTTATCATGTAGACCTGAGAACAAATACATTTCAGTTAGGCGTTTAATCTAATAATCATACGTGCATGATTTTCTAACATTAAGGATTAGGTACACACCAAACGCCCCCATTTACTAGAAGGATTGTGATCAGAGTAAATGTTCTTCGGGGCATGTCTAATATCAGTCACGTCTCTATTTTTGTCAACATTTTGGTATAACGGCACAAACAACTTCATTAACTGAAACATATTTTATTTGCAATAGGCGAACATTTTTGGTCAATTCTGGCTAGTCATTAATTGTCAATGTTTTTGTTACGTGGAACATGATTACATTTCTGCTGGGATTCTTATTGGAAAATGATGTTTTTACCTTGAAACAATCACTTCACAACTTGCTTCTAAGGACAATGCAGTCATCAAAAAATAAACTTTTATAAGTATAAAAAAGAAAAAAAAAGGAAGTAATAGATATGAACTAGTTGTATAATTTTGTTGAAGATACATTACTCATTCCTGTTCAGTCTAATATAGATATATACATAAGGAGGGTAAATGTTGTCATACTTTAGTACTATTTCAATGGTCTCATGTGACACTATCTTTCAATAGTTTGTCCTTAAGACAGGTTTCTGAAAGACTGTTATGCCCCCAAGGGAAGACTTCCTTAATGTGAAATTGTGGAAACCGAGGGGCCGGGGTTTACCAAACCCATTTTAGCAATAAAAACTAAAATAAAAAAAGAATTCTTTTTAACATGAAAGAGAAGTTAGAGTTGGCCATTGATTTTATATATATGTAAGGCCATTCACTTGTCATTATGCAAATGATAGCACGTTTTTTTAAGCTTCCAGGGAGAATATTAAAAACGGAGATAACAGGATTAGACAAACTATTCCGAGGGAAAAAAACGCTCGGAATATTGCTCTGTTGGCCTTTCATCTCCCCTTGTTTTGTACTTCACAACGAAAATACATTTCTGATTCTGAAGGTTCGTGCCTCCATTTCTGTCCTTAAAATTCCTTTGATTCACATGCATGGAATGATGAGAGCTTAATTTTTTGCAATTTTAACAGAGCTTTATATGAGTTCGTTTTGGCATTTTCTTTTTTAATTTGTTCATACGAGGCCTTGCATGTTGTTGTTCAGAAATGAAGGTAATGTTTGTTTTTCAGGTTCGCATTATTAAGAGATGAAGGGGGAGGTGGTGGGTAAGAAGAGCAGACGGGTTTTCTTGCTTTGGTGGTTTGGAATAACTCTGCGGTTGTTTTTCTTACTCGGTGCCTGTTCTGAGAAGACAACATTTAGGTTCTAATCTACTCTTCTTTTGCATTTTATCTCCTCCCATCTTACGTTTGTGTCAGAGAGAACAAAAAGGAATGGAAAACATTCTAAGTTGGATGTTGTTGTTTTCATTCTTTCTATGAAAAGTAATTTAAAAAGGGTAACCATATTCAACATCACACTTCTATACCTATTTATATATCTACTCATATTTTCTCACAATAAGGATATTTTAGTTACTTCAACATTTTAAATACCACCAGCATTTTTACTTTTCATTTCTCAACGCATCACTAACTTTACCTCATGCTTTTTTATTGTTAAGAAAATAACATTACCAGTTAAAATAAACAAATGAGGAGAGAGAGTGTGGCATAAGCAGAAAGAGTCACGGTTTCTTTGTCTTTTGTGTCCCCTTTCTTAGATCACATGCATCCTTTTAGAATTCTATGTCCTCTATAACCTTTTAAGTTAAATATATTTGTCATTTTTGTGTTAACTTTTTTTTCCCTTCTGAGATGAGTGCATTACTTTATGGTTTATGGTAATGAAAAGTTAGCCACTACTGTAGTGGTAATGAAAGGAATTGATTCTTGCACCCATGTCATCCCTGAACAGTCTCACTTTTAATTTCACATGTCTCCTCAACCCTCTTAATCATAACCATAACCTGAACCACAGATAATTTATATATAACATAAAACTTACAACCCAACTCAAATATTTTGTACTTTTAACCAATAACATAAAATTTGTATTTTTATTCTGCATCAACAAAAATGGTCTCTACAATAATAACGAAATATTCTATCTTCTGTTCAAAGCATAGGAATAAATGTTAAGGAATTTAACTAAATTGATACGTGAACCTCACACACATGAATATATTTGTACATAGTTTTTTTTGTTCCATAACAATGGTTTCACTTTATTTTATAAAGTTTTTGTTTCCATGCATGCCCTTCATCTCCAGAAGAGCTCTGAGGAAGAGCAGCCCCTCGGAACGGAATACTTCAAATTCTGGGGTCATTCTGAATACAAATAACAGTCAACAGGTGATGCCAGCTGGCTTTTTCCAAGAGTTAATTTAATTCCTTCACAGGTTAATTTGATTTTCTCGTTTGGTTTGGTCCGAAACGTGTGAATCGTTTTTGACCCCAACAATTGTCTTGGACTTTCACTTTTTCAGTTGGTGGTCGACAATGGTATTGTTTCCGTCAAATTTTCAAGACCGGAGGGTTACATCCTTGGAATGTCATATAAAGGAATTAACAATATACTCGAAGATGAAAACGAAGAACAAGATAGAGGGTATTTACCTACTTCTCAAGAAATTCAAGTTGTTCAAGTTTAAATTATTAAGTTTGGCACAAAGTCAAAGGAACTAGTCCATGGTTTAATTCTTAAATTGACCGAATAATACGTGTTCATATTTGTTTCTAGGTACCTGGATGTCGTTTGGAATACGCCAGGAAAGCCTAGTAATTTTCAGAGGTATAATTTTGTGTCTTCTTGATTATTATATCATATATGAAATTACCGCTTAATGACAAACTAGTAGTAGTACTAGTAGTAACAATCTGAAGTGATTCACGAGACTAATTTATAATTGGAACCGTTCTGCAGAATCTTCGGGACAAATTTTTCGGTGATAGCAGCTGACGAGAATATGGTTGAGCTTTCATTTTCAAGAACATGGACATCATCCATGAGTGGCTCAAGTGTCCCCATGAACATTGACATAAGGTGGATAATAAGTTATAGTCTACAGAACATACATGGACAGTCATACTCTTAGTTAATGACAGCTATATTATTAGCGTTACACCAAACAAACTTTTATACGCAGATACATTTTGCGAAGTGGTGATTCTGGATTTTATTCATATGCAATTTTTGATCGCCCTGAAGGATGGCCTGCGGTGGAGATTGACCAAATAAGGATCGTTTTCAAACTCAACAAATCCAGGTAATACACACAATTTAAATCTTTCCATTTATTTTAATTTAATCCTCCTGTGAATTTTTTCTGCAAGTAAGATGAAAATATGTTTAAAAGGTGAAGTATTTTCTTTTGGCGAATAAAAAAAGTCAAGCGTTTACTTTTCGTTTACTATTTAGTTAAAAAGTTACTCTTTTTCAATAGTTTAAAATAATTTTAATTTTAATTTATAATGATGATTATTATAAAAGTCAACAGGTGATAATAATAATAATAATAGTTTATGACAATGTTTGGTTATATGACCATGTAAACGAATGCAAAAAATTTAGACTGGGTGAAATAGTAAATTTTGGTAACTAAACTTTTTGGAAGCAACAGAGAATGCGATGCAACCGTGTGATCTATCTACTAATGGAAAAATGAACGGCACAGGTTCAAGTATATGGCAATGTCAGATGAAAGGCAAAGAAACATGCCAACGATGAGAGATAGAGAAACTGGTCAAATCTTGGCCTACCCTGAAGCAGTTCTATTAACCAGACCAGTGAACCCAGAATTCAGAGGAGAGGTATGCAACACATTTTTGTACGATTATTGTCGTATATACCAATATTTGTTTGGCTGTCTTTTCCTTTGTTGGTTCGAAAGTCAAGATACCCGTGAATGCGAAGAAATGATGGTTTTTGTGTTGGGCTCAGGTGGATGACAAATACCAGTACTCATGTGAAAACAGGGCTAACACTGTGCATGGATGGGTGAGTGGGGATACCGATGCACCCGTGGGTTTCTGGATGATAACCCCAAGTAACGAGTTCCGCAATGCTGGGCCCATCAAACAGGACCTCACTTCACATGTTGGCCCCATTACCCTCCAGGTATGTCCTACTAATTCCTGTCTTCATCATTAAGAACAAAATTGCTTAAATATTATTTTTAAGATAAATCATAATTTTTCTGTAGAACATTTTTCATAATCAAACATATCACTGCATTAAATATTCAAAGAGCATGTTTTAATTAGATGAAAATGTAAAATCATTTTAATTTTGTGTAGATGTTTGTGAGCACTCATTATGCTGGGAAGGAGGTAACCATGGGCTTTCAAGAAGGGGAGGGTTATAAAAAGGTTTTCGGCCCTGTGTTCGCGTACGTTAACTCTGCTTCAGGCGAGGATGGTACACTATCCCTCTGGTCAGATGCTGTGCAGCAGGTACCAGTTACTCCCAACACCACCCAACTCTGCTTATTTATCAAAGGTTACTAAAGCTCTTGTATCATGACACATGATTTGATTTTGTTCTGTTACCGATCAGCAAGCCAAAGAAGTTAGAAGTTGGCCTTATGAATTTCCTCAATCAGTAGATTTCATTCCACCCAATCAAAGGGGAATAGTTTTGGGAAGATTACTAGTGAAAGATAGGTAATGCCAATGCTTTGTACCCACATTTTATTTCTTTAATTTCTTAGTACCTATAAAAGAGGCTAATGTTCTTTTTATTCCTTGCTTCACCAGATACTTCAGAGGAGGTAGGCTTCTGTATGCTAACAATGCTTACGTTGGTCTAGCATTGCCTGGAGATACAGGGTCATGGCAAATAGAAAGCAAGGTATGTTTGGACTTGGTGTCACTAAAACTTATTTTATGTAATTGTTTTAGTTAGGCACTAAAAATGGGTTTGAATTTTATGCTATGGACAGGGCTATCAGTTCTGGACTCAAGCTGATACAAAGGGTTTTTTCCTGATTAATAATATTGTGCCCGGTGACTACAATTTGTATGCATGGGTTCCTGGCTTCATTGGTGATTACAGATATAATGTTACAATCACCATCCCAAAGGGTAGAATTTTCTTCCCAATTTTCTTACGGGTTCAGGCCAAAATTATTTGACTTGCCCAACTGAACAATTACTTGTTTGAATCTCTAGGAGGAGTCATCACATTGGATTCACTTGTGTATAGTCCACCAAGAAGTGGACCAACCATATGGGAAATTGGGTTCCCAGATCGCACGGCTGCAGAATTCTATGTACCAGACCCTTACCCTACGCTCATGAACAAGTTATACACCGAACAGCGCAGTGACAAGTAATCCAAAACTCATTACATTATTAATTAACATTTGCTTCTTCTGTTTCCCTGTCTTCTAATTTTTCACCTTTTTGTTTTGGGGTCTCCACTTTCGACAGGTTTAGGCAATACGGGCTGTGGGAGCGTTACACTGATTTATATCCAAATGATGATCTTGTTTACACTGTTGGCGTTAGCAAATATAACAAGGATTGGTTTTATGCTCACGTTACAAGGTAACTTTAGTGTATAATTTCTGTGTAGCGTGAAAAAATGACACTTGATCAACTAGAAACCATCAACTATTTTTAGGATAAGAAGTGATCAAACTTACAATAATATTTTGTGATTGAAATGATAATTGAAAAACTTTTTTCTGTTAGTAGTCTTTCAATTTTGTGGATAACTAATTAACCGAAGAAATATCAGGAACACACGTTCTTAACACACTCTTTTAAACACATTTCCTCGCACAAAATTATCATATATCATGAAATTTGATGATCTCAAACATCATATTAAATGAACCTAGATTCTAAACTTTGACTCTAAATTGCACTGTATTCAGAAACATGGGAAATAAGACATACCAGCCAACGACATGGCAAATTACATTTGAACATCCAAATCAAGTAGTAAGAGGAAACTACACATTGCAACTGGCCTTGGCATGTGCCAATGATGCTGACCTACAGGTACATGGTGTGCAGTGACATAATTAAGCATTTTTCTGTTAAGAGCATGGGTTAATGATTTTTTAAGACGTGTTATATGGATGATGATATTAGGTTCGTTTCAATGACCCTGAAGCTAATCCTCCAGACTTTGCAACTGGGAAAATAGGAGGAGATAGTGCCATAGCAAGGCATGGTGTGCATGGATTGCATAGGCTGTTCAGCATTGATGTGGCAAGTGATCGAATTGTGAAAGGAACCAACACCATCTATCTGAAGCAGTCAAGAGCTAGGAATCCTTTTCAAGGAGTAATGTATGATTATATCCGTCTAGAACGCCCTCCATTGACATTGATATGATTATGTCCCACCCACTGAAAATAGGCCCTGTACATATAGATTTTAGACATTTTAATGTATTCTTTCATCTTTTACAGCCAGTTTGGATTTGAGGATTTCATCCTCCACATACACCCAAAAAGTACAAAGGATACGAAAAACAAAAGTTCAAAAAATAAAATAAGTTTTAGATGATCAATTTATAATTATATTTATTTAAAATATATGGTAACATTTTCTTTATACAAATGTTATTATATATAATATAAAGATAGTATTTTAATATTTTATAAATAAATATTACTATAAATAATATATACTAAGTTAATAAATAGTATACTAAAAGACAGATTTTCTTTTAATTAAACAAATAAATACGATATTAAAATGTGTGGAAGTCCAGTCAATGAAGTGTTTTATCCTAAGTCTTAATCTAAAAAAAAAGGCACTGTATTAAAAATAGACATAAGAGTAACGAAAAGTTCAAACAATGTTATGTTTATTTTGGATGGAACCGATAGACCACGTTTTGATGTAAATAAGTTAAAATAACCTTATTATGTTTATTTTTTATTATCGATTTTAAAAAATAACAAAAAGTGAAAAAATGAAGGCGCATAATAAAAAATATTATAAAACATATACAATGATAAAATTGATTAAAATGATTAGTGACAAACAGTGATATTGTATATTGTTAATTAAATGAATAATCATATTGTCTCTTTCTCGAATTTTTAATTTTGGTCTAAGGTAAAGTCCACTAATTATAACAATCACTCACTCGTTGCACAAGTCTTTGCTAACTTTTCTCAGGTTCTATTGCTGTCGGGAACTAAGTTGAAGATGTTGAATCGAATGAGAGTCCACTTGTAGAAAACTCTCTGACGCTCAAGTCAGTAAGAGTGTAAAAAGGTGTTTAGGGAATAAGAGTATGAGTGTAATGAGATAAATGATACTCTCTGTAGAACTAGGTTATATTAATAAGACCTTGTCAGTAAAGATAATATATTTTCCATAATGATTTTGGACGTTAAGAATCACGAATTATCATTATGTAGTGTGATTGAGATCAAACGTAATATTCTATTTAATTGGTAATCAATAGTGGGTTGGGCCGTAATAGATTTGGTTGAATTTGGCCTTATTACGAGGTAGGTACACAAGTCCCCGAGTTCGTGATTCCAACAGATGGACCGTTGTAGTGGCCGATATGTGTTCAGCTTGACATATGTCAAGTTAGGGTTGACCGAGGTGGTTTCACCTTGGCTCACCTTTCCATTTGGATAAGGTTTTTCCTATTCGGCGTTGAGCCTTTGTATGATACGCCTTTGGATTCGGCGGTGGAGTCATCATGACTAGCATTTCATGAAGCACAGAGATAAAAAGGTGTGATGTGACTGATGGGCTTTTTTCCTGCCTTTCTTCAGATGATGCCATGTGGCTACATTTTGTGTGGTGTAATCTAGTCTGTTGAATTCGGAGAGTCTAGCATTACTAAGGAAGAGACTTTTTGTTTACTCATTTTTGCGTTTTCGCTCTTGCCTTCAAGTAACCCCTTGCTTTTCTGAGAGCCTGACTTGCTCGTTCGAACTTTCCTGCTTCTTCATTTGACACCTCTTTTACTTCTAAGTACGCTCATGGCCTCCTCTTCCTCTTTTACTGCTTCTTCTAGTGCTGATAGAGCAATGCTAGGTAGCGAGGTTACTCCCCTGGGTGAGGGAAGCTCCTCTGAGCGAACTGTCTCCTTGTTTGGTGGGGAGGAATCTCTAGAGAGCACCCTTTCACTTCCCCTGAACGAGCCACCTCGCGCTCCTATCAATGTATATATGCCCATAACTCCCTCTATTCCTAGGAAGAGAAAAAAATCCTAACCCTAAGGTCACGAACCCAGAGCCCTCTGGTGCTTCGAAGAGGGTTAAGAGGGCTCATCACCCTTCCATTATTGACCTTGAATACTCTTGGGTGCTAAGCGACGTATCAAAGCATGCCTTTGAGTATGATAGTAGAGAAAAGGTGGATAGATTTGTTTACGTATATACTATCTGCCACGAGTTTGTTGCTAACTATGCCATGGCTAGGCCTTGTAAAGCGTATGAAAGAGTGTACATGAAGCCGAAACCAGATAGCTACGACTTTATCTATGTATATGAGTTTTTGTTTAAAGAGTATGACATCACTTTTCCCCTAACCAATTTTGAGGCGGGTATGCTGACTGTGATGAACATAGCCCTGAGTTAGTTGCATCCCAATAGCTGGGCCTTTCTGAAGTGTTTTGAACTTCTCTGTGAGCACTTAGGCTTCGAGCCCTCAATAAACATTTTTACATACTTCTACCAGACGAAGTTCGAGAAGTTGGTCGGTTGGGTGTCTTTGAGTAGCTGCCGCTTCGGGGTCCACTCCTCTCGGCATGACCCCCTAAGGTAATTAACATAGAAGGCTTTTCTGAAGGTGGGATAGGCTCTCCCAGTCCCCACGCTGCTCAACCCTAGGAAACCACTGGTCAAACACCCTTCACCGTAGTGGCCGCCCCGACCAAGCCTTCGACATCGGGCCATTCTTCACGGGGCGTGGGACTAGGTATTAGGTTTGACCATCTGAATGTCACCTACCTCGACATCCAGTCCCATTGGCACGTGAATCGAAAGGCCAAAGACTTGAGGGTGCCTATCCTTTTGACGTCGAGCTGGCGAAGGTGGGCGTTGCCGGGTGTCTTAACATTGGTAGTGTTATGTTGGGAAGGTGCTTATCCATTATGCAACATTGTCGTGTTGCTGCTGAGAGCCAGTCTGACTTGCAGAGAAAGAATGCCAATCTAGAGAAGCAAGTTAAACAACTTCTGAAGGAGAAGGCAGATAAGGATGAGCTGGAAAGACAAGTCCAACAGCTCAAAAAAGGCCAATGTTGACAAGGACTCGACCTTTACTGCCAAAGAGCTCCAACTTCACTTTCATGGGTTGTGCAAGCATCACGAAATCGAGTTAATACGTCGCCAAGGGGAGCTGGTCCGCACTGAAAGTGCTTTGAAGGAGGTTGAAGATGAGATGGTCGACTTGAAGAAGGAAGTGGCTAAGAAGGAGTCTAATTCGCAAAGGTGAGAAGAAGAGTTTGCCCGTAAGGAAGCTGGGTGGGATGAGGAGAAGCTCCAGCTTCAAAGAGGCTGTGTCGATGCTTATGAGGAAGGCTTCATGAAAGCCATGAAGCAGGCTTTATGTTTTCTCCCGACTTAAAGCCGACACGTTTTGACATTGATAAGGAGGTCATTGACAGCCAACTTATAGATGATTAAATATTTTTATTCCGAACAATGTTGAACCTGTAGGTCTATAAATATTTTTATTCCAAACAATGCTCTGAAAACAATGCTGAACTTATCTGAATGTTTATATTCTATATGCTTGCCTGATTCGCTTTATTGTCTCGATCGCTTCTAATTTAAGCGTTTAGCCTAGTTGCATGAGTTCGCCTGACTTAAGCGATAGCTTAGCCGTTTTACTTTAGAGCCATTTAGTATTGGCCTAACTTTGTTTTTGACGCATAAGCATTTACATAAGCGTTTTTATCCGTCTTTGTGTTAGGTTAAGCATTTGCTTAGCCATCCTGTAAGTTTAAGCATTTGCCTGACTTCGTTTCTATCTTAAGCGTTTGCTTAGTCGTTCAACAGTTTGCCCGACTATAGATTAACTTAAGCGTTAGCCTAGTTGTGGCTTGGTGTGTGTTAGTATAAAAAATACATAAAGGAAATTTTGAACTTTTATTGACTCGAGTACGGGTTTCGTTAAAACCCTCCTTAGTGAAAACATCCAAGTCAAGGAAAGAGTACATCGTACATGTTCCTCATAATTAACTGTAATACATTTTAAGATGGGTGGCGTTCCATGTTCTTAGTATGAGCTTGCCACCTAGTTCCCCAAGCTAGTAGGCTCTGTTTTGGAAGGCGTCTGCTATTCTGAACTGGTCATCCCAGTTTAGTGCCGATTTTCCCTTCTGCCTGTTTCTGCGGGCCTCTACAACCTTTCTCCATACCAAGTCGCCTTTCTAGAATGCTCGTTCCCTTACTCAGGTGTTGTAGCGTCATGCTGCTCTTATCTTGGCCGCCTCTTCACCAACTCGAGCTTCGTCTTGGACCTCCTGTACCAGGTCTAGCTCAACTCGAAGGTTATCATCATTGTCTTCCTCTTGATAGTTTCTTCTTCTCCACAAGACTTCCCCAAGCTCTAACAGTATTGTAGCGTCTGACCCGTATGTGATTCGGTAAGGGGTCTCCTTGGTTGAAGATTGTGGCGTGTAATGATATCCCCATGGTATACCTGGGATTTCTTCGGCCCACAGTCCCTTTATCTGGCAGAGCTTCTTTCTCAATTCCCCTAGTATGACCTTGTTGGCAGCCTCCGCCTGTCCATTCGTCTGTGGGTGCTCAACACTTGACGTCAAATGCTTCACACCAAGTTGTTTCAAGAACTAGTCAAAGTTCTTGTATGTCAATTACCTACCATTGTCGGTTACCAAGTTGTATGGTAGGCTATGTCGGCAGATGACATTCTTCCATAGGAAGTTCTGTACATATCGGGCTGAGATAGTTGCAATGGGCTCGACTTCAATCCACTTGGTGAAGTAGTCAATGGCTACTATCAGAAATTTTACTTGCTCCTTTGCTAGTGGAAAAGTATCAATGTCCACCCCCCATCTACTAAAGGGCCATGGTGTCGCTGTTTGATGTATCTCTTCTGAGAGTGTGTTGAAAATGGAGCCGTATTTCTGAAACTCTTGACACTTCTTAGTGTAAGAAGGAGCGTCTTGCTTGACGGTCGGTCAATAATATCCTTCTCTAAGAACTAAGACAACCATGGACCTTGCCCCTGAATGCATTCCGTAAATTCCTCTGTGGAGCTCAGAGAGGACATAGTTGGCCTAAACCTGGTCAAGACACTTAAGCAGTGGTGAGAAGAATCCCCTCCTGAATAGTTCTCCGTCTATGACCGTGTATGAGGCGGACTGTCTCCTTACCCTCTTGGCCTCCACCTGGTCTTCGGGGAGCTCATTATTGACAAGTAAGTTTAAGATGGGTGTTATCCAACTTCCCCTACCCACTTGAATTGCGAACACGTTCTCGTATCCCAGCTTGGAGTATTCAAAACCTCCTGGATCAGTGTCCTGTGTTGCCCCGTCTTCTTTATGCTTGCGAGTTTCAACAAGGCATCAGCTTGGTCATTGTTGGATCTCGGTACGTGTGTTATACCGACTTCTTCAAACTGATGGATCAATTTCTGGGCTATATGGTAGTACTTTTGAAGCAGCGGCTCACTAGCTTGGTATTCGCCATTCATCTGTCCCGCTACCAGCTACGAGTTAGTTTGTTATTTAAGGTTCTGAATTCAAAGATCCTTAATCAATCTTAACCCTACTATCAGAGCTTTAAATTTGACCTAGTTGTTATAATTTTCGAACCCAAATTGAATAGACTGCTCTACTGCTATATCGCCTGACCCTTCCAATATAATCCCTACTCCACTCCCCTTTTGTTGGAAGATCCATCCACGCTGGGAAGCCAGAATGTCTTCTCTTGGGCAACCGGGAACAACTCGGTAAGGAGGTTTGCCAAAAACTGCTCTTTCATGGGGCCTCAGAATTCGTATTGGAGGCCGAACTCCGAAAGCTCCATAGCCCATGCCATCATCCTTCCTGCCAATTCGGGCTTCTGGAAGACCTGCTTGATGGGGTAGTCGGTTTTGACCGTCATGCTGTGGCTACGGAAGTAGTGACGTACCGTCTGGCGGAGAACACCAGGGCAAATACTAACTTCTCAATTATCTGGTACCGCTCCTCCACTAGTTGTAGAGTTCTACTCGTGAAGTAAACGGGGCTCTACTTCCTCCCCTCCTCGTATACCAAGACCGAGCTGATGGTCAATTGTGTCATGGCGAGGTACACCAGCAATGGGGCTTGGGGTGGTGAGCTAATCAATACGGGGAGGGCAAAAATATCCTTCTTTATCTGGGTGAACATGTGCTCGCATGTGTCATCCCAGAGTAAAGCCTTTGCTCCTTTCAGCAATTTGAATAACGACTTCGCCTTCTCAGCCAGTTTCGGGAGGAAACAGGAGAGTACGACTAGCTTACCGTTCAACTGTTGTACCTCCCTTAGGCAGCTTGGGCTTCTCATGCCCAATATGGCTTCACATTTGTCGGGGTTCGCCTCTATGCCTCTCTGGGTGATCATAAACGTGAGAAACTTACCGCCTGCGATTCCGAAAAAACACTTCTCAGGGTTCAGTCGCATCTCATGCCTTCTGACCCTTGAAAACACGGCCTCTAGATCAACAGCGTGTTGATCAACCTTTACCGACTTTACCACCATGTCGTTGACATATACCTCCATGGTTTTGCCCAATAATTCATGAAATTTTTTGTCCATCAGGAGTTCGTAAGTCGCTCCTACATTCTTGAGACCAAACAACATCACCTGATAGCAATAGTTAGACCTCTTGGTCATAAACACTGTTTTGTCTTCATTTTGGGGGAACACTCAGATATGATTGTATCCCGAATAAGCATCCAGAAAACTCAACATCTCATATCCTGACATATTGTCCACCAACCGATCAATACTCCGGAGAGGGTAGGTATCCTTTGGGTAGGCTTTGTTGAGATCCGTGTAATCTACACACAACCGCCATTTGCTATTGGACTTTTTCACCATCACCACGTTCGCCAACCACGTGGTATAGGTGATCTCTCTGATGAATCCTGCTCGGGTGAGCTGGGATACCTCTAACTCCACAGTTGCTCGCCTTTCTTCTCCTAATTTTCGCTTCCTTTGCACTATGGTTCTGGGTTGTTGTAGGAGTGCCAATTTATGGCAAATGAAATCCGGGTCTATCTAGGGCATGTCTGTAGGACTCCATGCAAAGAGATCCGAGTTGGCTATGAGTACTTACTCTACTACACTCCTCAATAATCAGTGGGCGTTGCTGCCCAGATGGGTAACTTGATGAGGTTGAGTGTCGAGTTGTATCGTCGTCATTGGCTCATCACGCGTAAGGCGGCCTTCCTCGAGGTCAAACTTGTCCTTTCCTTCTATGGCCACCTCAGTCCTCCCCGTGACCTCCTTGGGGACCTCTTGTTTGACAACATTTCTTCAGTCTGTGTTGCTTGTTCCCCTACCGCTTTTAGCGAGTAGGGGTTGATTTTCAGACTCTGCATGTAACACTGTTTGGCCTCATTGGGATCCACCTTCACTGTGATTAGGGTCCCATTCAGTGTAGGAAACTTCATAGCCATGTGAGGGGTGGAGACTACTGCACCGAGCTGGTTGAGGGTTTGTCGTCCTATGAGTACATTGTAGGACGTGTCCACCTCCACCTAGATGTAGCGTACCGTTAGAGTGCGGTAGGACTGCCCGACTCCAAAGGTCGTCAGCAGGTCCACATATCCTCGGGCATAGACTCTCCGTCCCACGAAACTGAGCAGCAGCTCAGTGTACGACTTCACGGCAGACTTGGACACGTGGAGCTTTTGGAGAGTTGACCAGTATAACACATCAGTCGAACTCTCGTCATCGATGAGAATTTTGTGGACCCTCCAATTGAAAATCGTGGCAGTTACGACTACCGGGTCGTCCTAGTCAAGATCGTTGACAGAGAAGTCCGTATCGGAGAACATGATGGAGGGTTATGAACGTGGTGGCAAGTAACTCACCAAGTTGATGCTCCTGTAATGTCTTTTCCTGGCAGAGCTAGATGCACCACCACCTACAAAACCTCCTACAATAGTTCCAATCGAACATAATTGAATATCAACTATGTTTACTAACCTTTCTGTGGCAGTCAGGTCTAGTTGGCGAGTTCCGATCGAGCCGAATTAGATGTCCACCATATTGACCGACCCTACCGCAATGTTGGGATCCTACTAGGCGGCTCTACCCCCACGTCGGTCCTTGGTTCCCTAGCCCTGTCTTCTTTGGGACTGGAACATCCTCAGCCACGCCCCCTACCGCCGTTGAAGCGTCTGCGCGTCCACCACAGCCACCGAAGGTTCTGGATCCTTCCTAGGCTGGAGGTGCCTCACCCCTTTGAATGAAGTAGGCTAGGACTCTAGACCAGATGAGCTCCTCTTGGAACACTAGTTAATGTTATGCCCAATATTCTCGTGGTAACTGCACCTGAGTTTGGGTCCGCGTCAAGGTGCGACCGCTTCGGGCGGAGAAACTGAACAAGCTCCAGGCTTCTTACAATACAGTCTCCCTAGTGGCATTAAGGGAAAACAAATTTTAAAAGATACAAAACACAAAAATTTGAAAAATAAAATAAGTTATATATATATATATATTTTAAGGAATCGATTATACACTTAAATAATAATAATAATAATAATAAAATATTTATTAGCATGATTATGTAAAATAATAATAGTTATAAGTGTTTACATTTTAAATTATAAAATTATTTTTTAAATGGATATTAAAAGTTTTATTTTATTATATCGATTAAATTAATTATAAGATTTTCCCTTATTTTTTAAAAAGAAATCCAAACAAATTACTTTTATGATTTTTTTTTTAACTTTTCCTTTAACCTAAATAAAGCTTAAGATCGACTTAGTAAGAAGAGTGCTTGGCTAGAAAGAAGTAACCAATATATAGACTAAATTGTTGATTTTAATTTACATATGCCATTAATGTGTTTCTACATTTCAAACAACCAATATTAAAAGTTGTCTTTTTCTTTCATGATTCCCAAAACCTCCATTGGATTGAGATACCACCGCATGCAACAAAGTCACTATTATATTTGAGATCAAGTCATTCCGTATACACGTATACAATTTATAATTACATATTGATTTGGATCTTACATATTGATTTGGATCCGTAGGTAAATTACCTACGTAAAAATCTGTAGGTAATAAATTCATATATAAAATTCATAGGCAGTTTGCGATTTACCTACGGATTAGGATCCATACGCAATTACATACGAATTTTTTCGTAGATAAAATTTATAAAAATCCGTATGTAATAGATCTATTGGTAAAATCTGTAGGTAATGTTAAATTTACCTACGAAATTTAATCTTATGTAATAATCCGTAGGTAAATCAATAATTTCTTGTATTAATACTTTACTTTGTTT
>Ga0099824_1004997_pt1:0-17500 | contig 18863 bp, 10 predicted proteins | sample SiratrowhiteBW_FD_76837 | JGI IMG/M metagenome (GOLD analysis project Ga0099824, IMG submission 76837) | Root nodule microbial communities of legume samples collected from California, USA - Siratro white BW | ecosystem: Host-associated > Plants > Roots > Nodule | place: USA: California... | reverse complement strand
TATGTTAAGCATCCCCTAAGGGGTCGGAGGAAGGAGAAGATTGGTTAAAGTGCTTGAGGCTCAAATTTAACCCCACATCTATGTCCCCATATAAAATAGGCTACATCCCTATACTCCTATAATTTCTCCATGCATGCCTATAGTAGGTGTGAAAAGACTAAAGTAATCATATGTCCAATAGTAAAACCCTACTTTCCTTTACACCTCTGTATCCAATCTCCTCAAACAAAACTACTTGTTGATGTCTTCATATTGGGACACGTAGTTGACTATTTTATCTTTTGTCTTCCACCAACTAGGGTCATTGATGTTGTGACCCCTATATCATGCAAGAGGATAAGTTTTCTTTTCGTATTATAATTTTTTTAATTTGTTTTTAATTAGATCTGGCATACTCTAGATTATGTGATTCAAATTTGACAATTTGAAAATGTATTCGAGATGAAGCAATCCAAAACAGCTTTAAAAATAAGATTAATAGTTCTGGATAGAGCAATTAGAAAACTATTTATAAGTTATGTAATCTGAAAAACTACTTTAGTTGAGTTTTCTAAAAGAAAGTATGCAGTGTTTATGTTTTAATAATTTGGATAGTACTTTGTAGGATGTACTTTTAGATTGATATTTGTAGAATGCATTGCTGGATTGAAATTTCTAAAGTGCATTCCAAGTTAAGCCTTTTAGTATTTGTTACCAGATTGAATTTTCCATAATGCAAATTTAAATTGAGCTATCAAGAATGATTTTGCCTACTATTTTCTTAATATGTGTGTTCTTTTTCATTTGTTCAGGTAGGTACGACTAGAACAAAGTTTGGTTATTCTTAACCCAATGAATGTATCTCCTTTTCAGAACTTCTACTATCATAACTATTAATTATGTTTTTGGGATAGAATTTTACTTTCCAAAAAAGTATAGTCCATAACAACACTAAATTCAAAAATTATATTATCAATGGTCCTATTTGGAAGGTTTTTGAATAATACAAAATCCAAGAAACATACCAAAACTAGTGTCAAGAAACTACTTTTTCCCCACACGATTTCCAAACTACATCACACAGTAAGCTACCACCAAGAGAACAATGGATTCTCCTTACAAATATAAAAAAAAGGGCGAAATGATCTTTTAAAAGATTTTGGGATGCAGATGTCGGAGCCCCTATTATTAGCCTTTTATTGACTTATACAAAGGCTAACATGGCTATTACTTTTTGCACCTTTGACCTCCATGCTATCAGAAATGTAAAAGATATCCCTACACACGTTTTGTTTGGGAAGATTCTGGATTTAGTTATTCGAAAAGTTTTCGAAATATATTAAAAGAAAGTTAGTGTTGCATAATTAATAATTATTTTTTTAATAATATTTAATAATTTATTTTCACTTATAAAATGTGCAATCAAAAATTAATTTTTTTCGCTTCCAGCTGGATAATTCGTAAGTTTTTGTTTTTTTTTATCAAAACCAATTCAAAAGAGAAACTCAACAAAACAATAACATCTACTAGATGCAACAAATATATCAGACAAGCATTCTCGAATAGAGCTTCAATTTTTGACATGTAAATTCTGAAAGACAAGAATAATTCCAAGAATGTCATACCAAACACACAAAAGGAACGCTAGATGAGACTGAAGTTGAGAAACATAACACTTGTCTACTGGTTTTTAATAAAACAAACTTACATCTTTGAAAAAAAATTAATTTCAAATTACACTTGACAAGTAAGAAAAGTCCAAATTACATAATTTCATATTATTAAACAGCATTTAAAAAAAGTAATTTCAGATTATACCACTTACTTTTTTTTTTTAAATATGTAGTGTAAAATTCTTTTTGATGACTCGATCTAAAATGTTTCCGCTAAAATTGTATGGAGGGGTATTTTTAATATTTCTTAATGTTATGAAGGTGTAAGAAGGAAATAAGAAGATGTAGAAAAGTAAAAGTCCACTAAGAGAAACCAAACCAAGTACTATAAGCCCAAATATTAGGTAATCCCTTCTAAACTTGGGCTTTTACATCCTACACCTTCATAAATTTCTAACTGCGCTCTCATAAATTTTTAAAATTATCATTCTACCTTTAATAAAAGTGACTTCTCTCTGCAAAATATTCGGAACAAGTTTTCTGGAATTTCAGAACATGCATTCCAAAAGACATGAAATGCATTTTGGAATGAGCGTTATAGTACAAAATTTTTGAAGCATAAATCATCGATTCCGAAACAAGTTTTTTGAAACAAGTTTTTTAGAGAATGAGTTCTCTCTTCTTTACCTTCCTATTAGTGCAGTAAATAACAAAGGTATAGCGCTAATGGCATGATGATAGCGATGGAGGCAGGAGTGGCGTGTTGCAAGACTGCTTCTTCCGGCGCATCTCCATAGGTTCTTTCAGCACCTCTACACATTTTTTATTTCTCAAAATGTATTTTATGAAGACTTTTTTATTCTTACGAAGGATATGCTTTTGAAACAGTATATTTTAAGAGTTAAATTTTATTTTTGAAATAAGTCATTTTTGAAATCAAATTATATCTTTCTCTTTTAGAAAGTCAAATTTCACTTTTGAATCCAAAAATATCTTTTGAAATAAGCTATTTCGGAAACCTAATATTTGTAAATCCCTCTTCTTTTAGAATAATTCATTCTGAAAACTATTTTCTGATGTGAAAATAATCCAAAAGTTATTTTCACGTTTTGAATGATTTTGGAAATGGCTTAATCTGAAAACTCTTTTTTAATCTGGAAACAGTTTAAAAATCCGAAAATATATAACGGATAACGGTGAACACAACAGTAGTGACAGATAGCAACAACAGACAATGGTGGCGGGTGCAATAATCGATAATGGAACATATGGAGGTGTAAAATTTGAAAAAGATGAATGTGTGTAATGAGAGACACTTTGAGAAAATAAAAAAGATACAGAATAAGGAAGAAGAAACCTTGAAATAGTTGCTAAGACACATTCTAATTCATTGTGATCCATATATATTTTCCGCGAACAATTTTAGATCTAGTATGATCATGATCATTCAGTTCACCCCGTACCTCACTAGTGGCCTTGTGTCTGTTCATTCGTGGCTTTATCTTCCCTAGTATAATTTGCATAGCATTTATACCATGGTTCATTAAATTCTTTTTCTATTTGCAGCACCCAAAACTAAATAGCAGCACGTGGACATGTTTTTTTGCATTTGATATCAGCATTCAACTACAATGATTTTTAACTTTATTGTATTCCAATATAACTACTAAACTGCACAATTAAAAAATTATTTCAATAATAGTAGTATCCGAATATGTTCATTGTGTAATAATATTTTTGAACTCTTATATTATAAAATTCGCAAAGCATTTCGAGAACTCTCACTTCATAAATGCAACTAAAATTTCCAAATTTAGTAATTCAAAATATATTTTTTCACATTTTGATTGACCAATTTATTTATTTTTTCCTATGTATTGCCATTCCTTTTGAATACCATTCTTTCTTTAGCTAGTACACAACTTTTCGAAAGGAAAAGATTAAAGACGCGAAAAATTAAATAAACAAAGCAAGTTATACGCGGTCCAAAACATATCAGTCATTTCTACAACCACAATTATATCAAAATGTGAAAATTAAATAAAATGCCTTTAATGTCCTTGACTTGAAGAAAGTGTGCCAATAGGTAAGTCAAGGACATTCTTAAAAATTATCCCATAAATTAGTGATTGTATAAGTGGATAAGGTGATTCAAAACTATAGAAAAAAAAGAGCAATATTACCACCTAAGTTTGAAAGTTCTATGGATCATGTTAAGTGATTACAACTCAACTAAGCATCATGAGACAATAAACATTCAAATATAAAAGAAAAACAAAAAGCAATATTCAAATACCTTCCATGCTTACCTTCACCCACCAAGTGTTAGATATCTAAGTGTGAGTCTAAGTCTACATTGAGTATAAATGATAAAGTTGCACAACATACAAGAAAGAAGACCCACAAATCCAATGCCTTAAGGTTTTGGGTTGAAAGTGGTGTCATTTCTTATGTGGGTCTCGCTCATGTCTCATTCTTGTTTATTCTTCTTGGTGTTTCCCCCTCGATACACGTTTTCTGTTTAAGTATGTAAATGATAGTACAATTGAGAGTCGTTTGTGAGTGAGGTAAGGTTTTGAGTTAAAAATTGTGTCATTCTCTTATGTGAGTTGGACTCTTGTCTCATTCTTGTTTGTCTCTCTGATGTTTCTCCCTTTCGATTTTCCCAACACCAAGATCCAATACTGACAAAGTTGACGACCTCCATTTCTTTGGCAAAAGAAAGAGAACCTCACAAATAGATGGCATGAATAGAAGAGATGATCACCATTACCATGCACCTGAGTTGAGATTCTTAACGAATTATATTTGAAGCACTTGACAATAGACAAGAACAAATTTAAGAGGAAACTCTACTCTTGACAAGCTCTAATCCTTCAGAATGTCGTGCCTCACTAGAAGAACAAATTTAAGAGGAAACTCTACTCTTGACAAGCTCTAATCCTTCAGAATGTCGTGCCTCACTAGAGGGTGGCTAATGAGAGAAAACTCAATTTAGCAAAAATAAATTAAGATGATTAACATGGTAGTTTTTGTTGGAAATATTCATATATATATTTTTTATAAAGAACAATATTGCTGCTACTGTTATAGGGTGACCTTGCTGGGTGAATGTTTTGTTAAATTATGAGCTACTGAAGGCCTTTAGATGGAATTGAACTAGGCACTACTGAAGCTGAGTTGTGTGAGAGTGTCGCTAAAGTTAATCTATTTAAACAATGCTCTGTATTACGATTAGGTATCTTTGGCCAAAGAAGAGAAAAAGTCAAACTTAGATGGCAACTTTAGGATTCCTTGGTGTAATCATCTTCTTTCATTGTCCATTTACTATATTTGGTCTTTCCATAACTATAAGAGCTAAATCCATTGTTGTTGCGGTTAGATATAACCAACTAAATTTTCATGTAATTAATATTGAATTTATATATATGTTTTTCCTTTCAATGTCAATATTTTGATTCTTTTCTTAATTCTTTTTGTGGTAATCATCCATGACTTTATATTTGATTCTTAGAATATTGGGAAATATCGTTTGTAATCTAGAATTAAATTGAAATAACTAATGAATACTTGTGTCTAGGAATAGAGTGTGATTTACTTCTTAAGACTCTTGTGGCAAAAATAAGTCTTGTTTATATAATTAATTAGAATTGACAGTTAATAGGTAAGATTTGGCTCATTCACCTAAGAAATTAGGATCTGGGTATTATTGTGGGCTGACATTGGCATTTGTTAGAAAAGAAGATGATTATTTTTATACATAAAAGTGAGGTTTGGTGAAGTCTAACTTATGGTGTGGACATGAAAGGGGAAACTACTACCACTCCTCACCCTCCAACAAAATTGAGGAAGCTACACTCCATAAGATGAAAATATTGACATCTTACTCTCAATATATATATATATATATTATTTCATTTTATTTCATTTTCAAAATATTTCTTAGTGTAGGAAAGTCAGAATTGTATAATACCAAAAGAAAAGTAAACAATTTCTAATTTGACTATCAGTACATTAGACTGTCAAAACTAATTTTTGGTACATCAAAAAATGCCCTTCAGTGACTCCAATAACTATAATATTTGAGGTTATTTATAGAGGAATATTTTTACTCTGAAGAAACAAGAATTCAAAGTGATTCAAACATTGTGAAGTGATGAAAAATAGAGCGTTTATTGAAAACGTATTTGGCTGAGTTCAAGAGGGGGGGGGTGATTTGAACTTTAAAAGATTTTTACAATTTAACTCTTAGAAAACAGTTTTTGCAATTGAAAAATCTTTAGTGAATCTCAATGATTAAGAATATAAGGTACAACAGAAAATAGGGTTCAAGCTCGAATGAATTGATTTATATTAGATGTTGAGTAAAAGATAAATAGAATGAATTACAATCCCAATTTAACGCAATCAAGATTTCTAAAACAGCAGAAACAAGATATATGCAATTATCACCTAAACAATATGAAACACATAATTAACTATGATAGAAATTCAGTCAATGTATTATAATAGAATAGTACAATCTAATAACAAATCCAAATTATCAAATTATGCAAAAAATTGATATTAAATTAGATTTGATTAAAGACAATTTCAATTAAAGAACCTTTGCAAAATAGATTGGACTAGAAACTTTCAGTAAATGAATTAATCACGTATACACCAATACACAAGAATCAATTACAGGTCTTCAAAGCAAAGTTTGATGATGCACACAGTGAACAGAATGCAGTCTTGTAGTAAGAATATCAAGAACCACACTGTAGTAATAAAACTTCAAGTATGCAGAAATACAGATATCAAACAGTACAGAACAACTTCCAGATAAGATTTATTTAGAATTAAAAACATATATGAAATATTGCAAATTATCAAATTTTTCAGTAACTTAACCAGAACCAAATCAATTTCCAATTAATAGTAGTAGGCAGGGCAATAACAAATCAAGATTGTGAGAGAAGGTTAAGAAGAAGAGACACAATCAATTTTATACTGGTTCACCCTTCCTCAAGGGCTACGTCCAATCTTCTTTACACCACACACAAAGAAAGTTCCACTAAATCAATTAATTGTTCACATACAATCAATCAACCAATTCTACTCCCTGTAAGAATCAAGAAACCTGCTAAATTGATCAACTACTCCTCGCAGCTCCCAATCAATTTAGCAGAACCACAAGGCTAACTCCTGTAGCCCAAAACCAATATAATTGTTCAAGAATTTCACTTAATTACAATGAACACAACATAAATCTTGAATCAAACAAGTTCAAGAAAGGTTGAGAATAACTCCCTGATTGGCGCAGAAAGAAAGGTCTGTACACAGTCTTGAAGAAATCCAGTAGCACACTACATTGGTCAAGATTGATTCTTCAAGTAAAAAGTCCCCTTTCAAAATGATTAAGAAGAACTCTAGATTTTCTCAAAAAAATTCTCTCATAGTAGTTCTCATAAGTGATGCTCAAAAGATTGTATTCTTGTTTCATATGTGTGTATCTTTCGCACTTGAAAACTCATTGTATTTATAAGAGAAGAACCCAAACTAGATTTTAAAAAACAGTTAATTCAGTTCTGTCCAAGCACGAATAAATTGATTCTGCTAAACCTGAAATCAACTTATATTCGTCCGGTACCTTATTTTCCAAAACTGTTTTTAACCAAAGTCATACCTTTCTTTTTATGGTTTGATTTAATCATTTTTGACCATGTGCTGGTGAATTTCTCCTCAGATGTTCATAGGTTTTCTTTCATAGCCAATTACACTCACTCACACTAAGACAAAGCCTAAGACACACTTCCATCTTCTTGCTTGCTTTGGCTTGCTTGGCTTAATTAAATCCTTTAGTATTGTAAGAGTACTAACAATATCCCCCTATTTTATGAAGACAATGCAGTGTGTGAGTGGTTTAAGATCTGTAACTGCATAAAAGAAACTAGTGAAAGCAATAGTATGTCATAGAACTTGTAACACATAAAACCGAACACTTTTCATTCATATTTGCTGTCAAAGCATGATTACACATGAATTCTCCAATTTAGCACATAACAACAATACATCATTACAACATTTGGAATAGAACTTAACCAAGACACAAAATAGTTCAACCGTAGCAGCAAGAGGATTAAGGATTAAATCCTGATAAAAAAAAGTAAACCTAAACCTAGGTAGACCTATTCAAAATATCAGAAAACATTAAGATGAAACCAGCATAATCAACACAAGAACCAGAACAACCAGAACAGAACAGGACACACAACAAAACAGGACACAGAACAGGCCAAGCCACACAAACACTACACTAATTCTCCCCTTATGTATTCATCAAATGGGAGATAATGACTATGATATGCATTATTTACTCAATTGGCTTATTCCAAGCAGCCATTGTGGCCAATTTATCCAGCACAGCTTCGACCTGTTGATCAAAATTCTCAAACTGAGTCATATTGATCTCTTGATTGTTCCTCTACTCAGTAGAGATAGTGTCCAGTTTGTCCAATATTGATTGTGCAAATTTCGAAAAATCTGAATTCCTTCCAATTTCACCCATAGCATCATCTTCAATGTCCATTGGCGTGTCGCCAACAGCTTCTCCAGTAGTTCCTCCTTCTACATTCTCTTCATTAGCAGCAGCTCTAAGTGCTCCACTATCAACATTTTCTAGAGCATCAGCAGTAGCATCAGTAGAATCTTCTGAGTCTTCCTCTTCTTCAGTTGGGAACCTCCACTGACCATTCACTTTTATCAGACCCATTTTGTTGAAGGTGGTGGTATTCATTTCAAACGCTTGCTTTACAGATTCAACCAGCTCTCCTTCATCAGGTACCTTGAAATACTGAATAAATTTTGAGACGAGCACCACATATGGAACTTGGTAATCCATTAGCCTTTTTGCTTTCTCCAATTGCATTCCAATCACAGACGGTCAGTTAACCTTTATCTGGGTCATGATACAGTACACAAGGATCAGATCTTCCTCATGTAGCACTGCATGGTTATTACCTCGTGGAGTTAAAATCCACATAATGATGAATGCCAAAATCGTCGGATACACAGAGAGACTGCCAACTTGAAAGCCTTTTCCCACAGCTTGCGGGTTTCTCAAACAGCTCCTGTAGAATGTCACTTTGTTGTAGTCTTCAAGACCTTCAATAGTCCCTTCCAAGCTTCAACCGTCACATTTGAGACCAGTCACTGTCTCCCAAACTTCAAGAGTGATGTCCATTATTACCCTTGACCCTTGATTCAAATTTGTCTCCCTTCACCTTCAGATTGGTGAAGAAAACCTTCATCAAGTCTGGATATATATTGCCTGTCAGCCCAAGAAATTTCTCGAGCCCTTGAAACTCCAGAGATTCAGCAATAGCCAGCAACTCTTCCGATTTCAACCAGTCCAGGCTTACATGCTTGGGAGTGTTGATCACTTTTTGACTGATCGTGGTCAGATAGGAGTTGATACTTGCTTATGTTCCTTTGCCACGAACATTTGCAAATCAACCTTCAAGATGACCCCTTGTGTTAATGTGCCTTCCATCACTTGCAGCTTCCCTGGTTCTCTTTCTTAGATTGCTTAGAGGAGGCCAAGGAAGCACCTTAGCATTGTAGAGAAATGGATTTGGAACTTTGTGTTTTTCTGAAGTATGATAGTGTATATTGCTTATGCAAAATGCCTATGTGCAATGTGACATTTCTAGGCAACCACAGACAGCCAATCGGCACAACCAAACGACACAACTTCAAAAACCTTTGAATTACCCATTGTGCAATTTGGATTAATGATAGCGTACCTTTTTCATTTCGAATTATACGAGGACAGGTGGCAATTTAGTGGCTCAATAAAGACATGATGAATGGGATTCAGAATGATGGTTACAGATCTTCTGCCCATTACAATCTACTCAGTGGATTTGATTCTTCAAATCCTTACTCATTCATTTTGCTCAGGTCGCGTGAGTTAGTTACAGGAAAGACAAAACAACAATACAAAATTTTCATAGTAAATTTTGTTGTAGCAATAAATTGATTCAAAACACGTTTAAACTGATTTGAGTGATAATGAGCAGAATATTATGCAGTTATGACTTATGTAATGTTCGAATGATCCAATATGCCTAATTTTGTTCTTAGATAATTAAATTTGTCCTTAGCAAGTGGTTTAGTGAAAAAATTTGCCAATTGTTTTTCAGATTCAATAAATTTGATTTCACAAATACCATTGCGCACTTGCTCTCTAATGAAATGATGCCTAATCTCAATATGCTTAGTTCTAGAGTGATGCACTGGATTTTTAGTGAGATTAATGACACTAGTATTATCACAGAATAGGGGTACCTTTGTGACTTGAAGACCAAAGTCACTAAGTTACTGTTTAAGCCAACAGATTTGAGCACAACAACTCCTTACTGCAATGTACTCGGCTCCAGCAGTTGAAAGAGCAACCCATGCTTGCTTCTTGCTGTTCCATGAGATTAGACTTGCTCCAAGTAGATGGCATGTACCACTCGTGCTTTTTCTGTCCAATTTGCATCTAGCAAAGTCTGAATCCGAATAGCCTTTAAGATTAAGTGTTGCTTCATTTGGATACCACAAGCCAACGTTTGTCGTCCCTTTGAGATACTTCAGAATCCTTTTAGCAGCATTGAAGTGAGACTCCTTTGGATTTGCTTGGAATCTTGCATACATGCATATACCAAAGGTTATATCAGGCCTTCTCGTTGTGAGATAGAGCACCCTCTGAACTTGGTTTGATCTACTGTTGTTCCATGTTCATCTGCATCTAGATAGCAACTAGTTGTAATTGGAGTTGATGCCTCTTTGCAGCCATCCATTTCAAACTTCTTCAAGACATCTCTGTAGTATTTTGACTGGCTTAAGAATGTGCCATTCTGTAATTGTTTGATCTGTAGTCCTAGGAAGTAATTCTGTAAAGTAAGGTTCAGACCGATTTCAAAAGGGGGGGTGAATTGAACTTTCAAAATCTTTTCGCAAATATGAATTGTTCTTGAAATAGAGAATGAAAATTCTTAATTTAATCAATCAACTCGTGTAATTCTGGACTGTCCAGTAAATAATCAATTATGTACAGCGGAAATTGTTAGAGATAAATCCAGAAAACAATTTTCAGTACAGAGATGGTTAATTCAGAATCAAGATGATTAACCACAGTCCAGTAGATTAGAAATAACCCAGAAGCACAGTTGATTCAGATATATTTAAACATATTCAGAACACAAACATATACCTAGAAATTCTTAGTGAATACCAAGATTCAGTTATCAGTTTATTAGGCGACTGCAAGCAGATAATAAAATGATCAAGAAGAGAGAAGAGGACATCAAGAACACAAAGATTTATCATGGTTCACCCTTCCTCAAGGGCTACGTCCAGTCCTTTGCAAACTAGCAAAGATTTCCACTAAAAAGATCAAAAGATCAGTTTGCAACCCTTGCTATCAGCAAGTTATCACTGCTCCCCGCAGTACACATTACTCTCTACAGAAATCACACCTCACTGAACCCCTCAACTAGTATGAAACCAATGCAGAAACCCACTGCACCAAAACACTTGCAACCCGCAAGCAAACATTGCTCCCCGCAACACTCACACTCTACTGAACCCCTTAGCAAATTTGAGATCGGTGCAGAAACCCACTACACCACCTCAATTACAAACCCAGTAATTGAAAAGAACAAACAGATTACAAAAACAGAAAGATCAACAATTGATCACACAATACTTCTACACAGAACAGATTATAATGACTAAAGATAAGGTGTAGAAGACTTAGCCTTGGTCCATAACCAAAGTCGCAAGAACCTCACTCAAGGATGCTTAAAGATTCACGTTCTTGGAGGTTTCTTGTTTTGAAAAGCTTTGTAAAACGTGTTCACTCAAACTGGGCACTATTTCTCACTTAGAATATCTCAAGGAATGCTTTTCGAAAATCTTAGTTATCTGAAAATGATAGTGTCAATTCCTTTATATTGCCAAATCAGTTTTAAAACAACTTAGCTGTTATAGTTTCAATTAATTGAATAAACCATTCAATCGATTGAATTGACCGTTAGAAGACTCAGTCAAAGATTCCACTTGTAACAGAAATAACTGTCATAATTCAATTGATTGTTTCAAGTATTCAATTGATTGAAAATATTTTCAACAAAAAACAGTTTAGGCTATTTTTCTTAAAACCAATTTAATAAAAACTGTTTTAATATTTGTGAATCTCTTAGCACCACAAGAATAATGAATCATGCAACTAATGATTAAGAACCAAGCCAACAAACAAACCCAACTAAGGACCTAAGACCAAATCACCCAACCATCTTCATGTTGACTCAAAGTCATCCACTTGAACAATTTTGGTCCAGGTTGGTTCCAACAGATTCTTCATGAAGTTGTCTTGATCAACTCACGTGATTGATCTAACATAGTCCAGATTCAATCCATCAGAACTTCAACAAGCTATGGTCTTTATCGACTTCATCAAATCACATGCTTAACATTAGTGTTAACAATCTCCCCCAATTTGATGAAGGCAATCTGATGTGTGTTGAGTTTATCAATCTGAACCTGAAATACTTGTCTTTGCACTCAAACAATTTATTAGTATCATAAGATCTAATAGGTTCAGAGCAACTGATTGAACTAAAACATAGTTAATTAAATTTCTTCCTGTTCCCAGACTTAGTTAGTTCAGATCCAGATGTTTTACTCCCTTATACTTTGATGTCCCTTAAAAGCATATAAAGAGATTGAATAACATAAGGCAAACATTTGATTAATATAAATTGACCCGAAGTGGTCAATCATCATAACAGGTTGCCAAATACACCAAAGGACATAGAACATGATTAAGAAAACATCAACAAACTAGAAACATAACTGAGCTGCAGGTGCTGACACAAGCCCAACAAATATTCAACCAAACCAAGTTTAGTACTAGACTAAGCAGAACTAAACTTAAGCAAACTTAAGCAAACCAAACTAAAATAGATGAAAAGCATGAAACAGTTCCTCAACCGTCTACTTCTAAACCTTCATTGGAGGAATTGGTCAGGCAGATGACTCTTCAGAATATGCAATGCCAATAAGAAACAAGAGCTTCTATTTAGAGTTAACAAATCAGATGGGACAGATGGCCACTCAACTTAACCAGGCACAGTCGCAAAATTCAGATAGATTACCTATGTTATGCCTTTGTCTATTTATAAATCTTTATCTCTTGGACCTATGCAACCTACGGGTGTGGTGATACAGTTGGCAAATGGAAGTGTTGCCCATCCTACAGGTCTCATTGAGGATGTCTTGTTTCAGGTTGGTGAACTTATTTTTCTTGTTGATTTTTATGTTCTTGATATGGAGGAGGGATTTTCCCATGGATATGTCCCAATCAGTTTAGGCAGACCGTTTTGAAAACAGCCCGAACTAAGATTGATGTTTATGTTGGTACCCTGTCTATGGAATTTGGTGATACTATTGCCCATTTTAACATTCTTGATGCCATGAAACATCCATCTAAGGACCATTCTGTTTTTCGTGCTGAGCTTATTGATGATATTGTTGATGAATATGTTCTTCATTCTGATTCTTTGCATGGAAGTATATGTGAATCTGACTTACAGGTTGAGGTACAGGGAGTGGAACCCATTCTTCTCCACCCTCTAGCTCTTTCTGATGTTCAGCCAGCACCCACTTCATAACTGAAACCTCTACCAGAAAACCTCAAGTATGCTTACTTGTAGGATGATGAGAAACTTATAGTGATCATTTCCACTTCTCTTGAGGCTATTCAAGAGGAGAAGTTGTTGCAAGTTCTTAGAAAGCATAAAAAGGCCATCGGCTGGACCTTAGCAGACATTCCTAGTATTAGTCCATCCATTTGTATGCATAGAATATTATTGGAGGATGGATTTAAACTAGTGAGACAGCCACAAAGGAAACTCAACCCAATCATTCTGGATGTAGTGAACAAGGAGGTGACCAAGCTTCTACAAGTTGGGATCATTTATCCTATTTCCGACAGTCAGTGGGTGAGCCCGGTCCAGGTGGTTCCTAAGAAGATAGGCCACTGTTGTAAAGAATGAGAGGGATGAGCTTATCCCAACTATAGTGCAAAACAGTTGGAGAGTCTGCATTGATTACCAGAGGTTGAACACAACAACACAGAAATATCATTTTCCATTGCCTTTCATTGATAAGATGCTTAAGCGTCTGGTAGGTAAATCTCATTATTGCTTTCTTGATGGTTTTTCTGGTTACTTCCAAATTTATATTGCTCTTGAGGATCAAGAAAAAAGCCACATTCACCTGTCCCTTTGGTACTTTTGCCTATAGGAGGATGCCCTTTGGCCTATGCAACACCCCTGGTACCTTTCAGCGGTGCATTATTAGCATTTTTATTGATTTTCTTGAAAATTGCATAGAAGTGTTTGTGGATGATTTTACTGTTTATGGATCCTCTTTTGACACATGCTTGGATAATTTGGATAGGGTGCTTAACATATGCATTGAAACTAACCTTGTTCTTAATTTTGAGAAGTGTCATTTCATGATAGAACAGGGTATAGTTTTAGGGCGTATTATCTTTAGGAAAGGCATAGAGGTAGATCCTGCAAAAATATATGTTATTTCACAGTTACCTTACCCCTCTTGTTTGCTAGAGGTTCGTTATTTTCTTGGCCATGCAGGTTTCTACATGTGCTTCATTAGAGATTTCAGCAAGAAGGCCCTTCCATTGTCCAACCTACTTCAGAAAGATATGGAGTTTATTTTTGTTGATGGGTGTAAAGAGGCTTTTGACTGTCTAAAGAAAGCATTAACCACCACTCCTATCATTCAGGCACTTGACTGGACGGTTCCCTTCAGCTGATGTGTGATGTTTCAAATTATGCACTCGGAGCTGTCCTAGCACAGAAAGTTAACAAGCTACCTCGAGTGATAGATTATGTTTCTAGGACTTTAGATGCTGCCCAAGCAAACTACACCACTACAGAGAAAGAGCTTTTAGCTATTGTTTTTGCTGTTGATAAATTTATATCATATTTACTTGGCTTTCCTATTATTGTGTTTACAGATCATGCAGCTCTGAAGTACCTCTTGAAAAAGCTTGAGTCAAAGCCTCGATTGATCAGATGAATGCTCTTGCTCCAGGATTTGACTTGGACATCCGTGACAGGAGTAGAGCACAAAATTTGGTAACAGACCATCTCAACAAGATTGAGAGAGTTGAGGATGCAAATCTACTACCCATTCGTGATAATTTTCTGGATGAAAGTTTGTTGACGGTTTTTGTTTCTTAGCCCACCCTTTGGTTTGCAAATATTGTAAATTTTTTAGCTGCTTTTGTCTTTCCTCCCTTAGCATTTAGAGCTCAAATTGATAAAATTAAGAGTGATGCTATGCATTATATTTGGGATGACCCCTATTTGTGGAAGTTATGCAGTGATAAGGAAATCAGGCGATGCATTCTAGATCATGAGATTGATTCAGTCCTGCAGTTTTGTCATTCTTCTGCACCAGGCGGCCATCTAAGAATACAGAGAACTGCTCGCAAGGTGCTTGACTGTGGTTTTTATTGGCCCACCATCTTCAGAGATGTGTGGAAGATTTATAGCACTTGTGAGCAGTGTCAAAGAGTAGGAGGATCCCTTACATGGAGATAACAAATGCCACAACAGCCCATGTTGTTCTGTGAGGTGTTTGATGTCTAGGGTATTGATTTCATGGGTCCCTTTCCTATCTCTTTTGGTTTTAATTACATTCTCTTGGCTGTTGATTATGTTTCAAAATGGGTGGAAGCCAAAGCCACCAGAATTAATAATGCCAGGGTTGTTGTAGATTTTGTTAGATCTAACATATTTTGTAGGTTTGGAGTACCCAGAGCGATTGTTAGTGATCAAGGTACCCATTTTTGCAACAAATCCATGTAGGCTTTACTCAAGAAGTATGGGGTTGTGCATAAATTCTCTACACCATATCACCCTCAAACAAATGGGCAAGCCGAAATTTCAAATAGGGAGATCAAGAGAATCTTGGAGAAGATTATCCAGGCTAGTAGAAAGGATTAGAGTAACACACTAGATGATGCTCTTTGGGCGCATAAGACTACCTACAAAGCACCCATAGGGATGTCTCCTTATTGGGTTGTCTTTGGAAAGGCATGTCATTTACCTTTACAGATAGAGCATCGAGCATACTAGACTGTGAAGACCTGCAACTTCTCTATTGATCAAGTTGGAGAGGAAAGAAAGTTGCAACTTAGTGAATTGGATGAGATTCGTCTGGAAGCCTATGAGAATTCTAAGTTCTACAAGGAGAAAACCAAGAAGTTCCATGACAGCTTGATAGCTAGGAAGGACTTCGTGGTCGGGCAACAAGTTTTGGTGTATAATTTTAGGCACGAACTCATGGGTGGTAAGCTTTGTTCTAAATGGATTGGACCTTTTGTTGTTACTAATGTTTATCCTTATGGGACAATTGAAATCAAAAGTGAGTCCATAGGAAAAAGCTTCAAGGTCAATGGGCATCAACTGAAGCCATTCCTCAACAATCCCTCTCTGTTGGATACAGTTGTGGAAGAGATCTCTCAGCTTGCTCCCACTTCTCTTCCATCTTCCGCCCTGACTTAGGGAGTTTTCTTTTCCTTCTCCTTCCTTACTTTTATTGCACATGTCTGATCATATTTGTGACTTGATTGTTATGATTTTTTACTTGCAACATATTGGGACACTGTGTACTATAAGTGTGGGGCGAGACTAGTTTAAATACTGTTTTAAAGTTATGTTTTCTTTACAATTTTTCATGTTTCTTTGATTTTTTGGACAGTTTTGCATGTTTCTATGGTTTTCTGGACTTTCTATAGGCACTAGACACATATTTCACTCTTGGATATGAGTTGCTTGATACTTTATGGATTGAAATCCTTGTTTTTCTTTGCTAATCAAGTTAATCATGAGGTTTGAGAGGTTGATTTGAATATAACAGATATACCTTGTGTGAGGTTTGAGCCACTCTCTATTTTTTGTCTGTGTGATATGCCTATTGATTGCTTGCACAATGGCCTTGGCTTGACTCTTTTTGATACAACTCGATTCACACACATGTTTTGAGATGATTAAGGCATTTTTGTTCTGAATAGCCTCTAGCCAAATAAGCATACCTTGCATTATTTCCTTTGATTACCCATGTTGAGCCTACATTCCCCCCCCTTTTTTTAAGCTCATTACAAGCCTAAAGTGAAAAACAATGATTACCTTAACCTTAGAGAATTTTGGAGCTTCAGAATTGTTTTGGGAATAAGTTCTTGAATAAATATGGAGGTGTGTGCATGTTTCATTGGATGATGTTTCTAACTAATTGGTTTAGGGTTTTTATATTGTTTGTTCATATATATTGTTCTTATTTTTGTAAAAAAAAATTGTTAAAAAAAATTGAAAAATACGAAAAAAAACAAAAAAAAGAGAAAAAAAAAAAAGATTGTTGAAGCAAAAGGTAGATGATTACTTTAGAGGTTTAGCTAGTTATTCCATATTTTATTTCCTACCTTGTCCTTAGCCCCATTACAACCCTAAAAGACCTTATTATCTTTATGTGTATGTGCATTGGCTGTTGATTTTAGAGGCTTGCCAAGTCTAATTGTTGCTTGTTTTCATTAGTGCCTTGAGAGTATATATACAGTAACCTAGACACTTGAGAGATACAGTAATACAATGTACCTTGTGAGATTCTGTTGTTTTTGATTACCTCTTTAGCTAATTGATTTTCTTGCTATGCTTTGAATTGCTCGGATGATGTTCATAGATATCTTGCTTCTTTGCCTTTGTGTGTTGGATGTTGTCTATTCCTTTTTTTTTTTTTTTCAGGATTCAGTGAGGAGATGTTAAGTTGTCCATTTGTTTGTTTATGTT
>Ga0099824_1004996_pt1 | contig 18867 bp, 8 predicted proteins | sample SiratrowhiteBW_FD_76837 | JGI IMG/M metagenome (GOLD analysis project Ga0099824, IMG submission 76837) | Root nodule microbial communities of legume samples collected from California, USA - Siratro white BW | ecosystem: Host-associated > Plants > Roots > Nodule | place: USA: California... | reverse complement strand
TTACTAGATTAATATTTGATTATTAGAAGAAAGAGACAGCAGACATCGAGACCGATCCACTCAATAAGTTTTTTTTTTTTTTTTTTTTTTTTTTTTTTGTGGAAAGATAGTTGTAGTCTTCTAGACCCTAGTTGAAGCTCCCAAATTTATACTTGCTTTTGAAATTTAAATGTTGAGTTGTGACTTCAGTGTTTGAGTCTAAAAAGAAAGAAATAAAAGATCCAAGATTGGTTGTACTCAACAACTAGATAAAGCCAAAAAAGTGGGTACCCTCAAATTCTTGGTCTTTTATTATGTGGGGATAAATGTGTACCCTTTTTTCTGCCATTTCTCAAAGAACATACAAGCTGCCAATGTGTGGCTTTGCAGATAGGGTAGGGAATCATGTATCCACGGGACCCTAACATTTTCATGCTAGAGATTACCTTTTGTTTGGATTTATATATATGTATGTACATGTGATCATGTATATATATTATGTGTTAAAATATTTTTAAATTTGTCTATAAATGCCCCTTTTTAATTTCACTAATTTGAAGTGAACCATTTTTTATCCTCCAAGTAGTTTGGATAGGTTTTGTATATGGACAAAAGTTGTTTAGGTAGAGCTTGAAAGATAAAAAAAAATGATACATTTCAAATTGGAAAGACCAAAAAACATTAAACTAAAATTAAAGAGATTTGAACAAAATGAAAAGGAGACTTCTACAAGTTATTAAGAAATTTGTATTGATTAGTGATACATTTATAATATGATTGAATAAACCTTTTCATAAATCTTTGAAGAGAAGAAATAAAACAAGAAAGTAAGTTTCTTTTCATAAATTAAAATTGACAAAAAAAACCCATTAGGGTGTTATGATACAATTGAATAAAAAGGTTTAGAAAAAAAGATGTGAAGTAAGAGAAGTTAATAATGATTGTGATGGGATGGCCCTTAACTTTTGGGGTGCAGATAGGACATATGGGGAGCGGGGGAATGAAGGAGACCCCTAGAGTGGTGGGTCATTCCACAACTACTATCATATTTGTATGGTCAATGTGTCTATACTTGTGTTATTCCAACAATTTTAAACCTAATCTATTGCTGCAGTTGGGGTAGTTGAATCCACCCATTTTCCAATGTCCTTGTGGGGGAACCCTTCAATTATTGCACTACTTCATGTGTGAACCCACATAACTTCACACAAATGCAACATTTAATCATCTCACTAGCTTAAGAAATAAAACACCCAAATCTCACAAGCATTAATTTAGGGTTAAGTATGATAAATTAACCCTAAATCTTATTTACATTCTTTCCAAGATTCTCTACTAATCTCATTCAAGAACAAATTTATATAAAAAGTTTAAGTTTTAACTCAACTTTAAATATAAGTTTGAGTATATTTTTCATTTTAATTATTTTTATTCAATGCAATACTTTTAATTTATTGAATTTCTAAAATTACTCGTTAGCGAAATTATTGATAAGTAAATAGTTTATCCAATGAGAATAAGAAAATGTTAAATATACAGGGTAGTTTTCACACTGGTTTTTAATTTGATTTATATTTGCATTAAATTATTAAGTAAGTCTCGAAAAATGTAGAATGTCATCGTTTTGATTTTTACTGTTATGCCTTATGTGTTCTTAATTTAATCCCTACATGGTAATGTATTTTTAATTTGCTTCTTATACATTTAATAAATTCCTATATGTAGTAACTAAATTAAAAAAATTTGTCATGTATAAATATATAGAAACTAAATTATATCTTTTAAAACAATTATATTCATATTTAATATCTATAGTGCATGTTTGGTTCTGATTTCTAATGTGATTATTGATGTTTAATGGAAGTAAATCCCGTTTAAGAAAGTAATTAAGCGTGATAAATATAGCGAAAGTAAGCACATTAACAATAATAACAATAATAGTAATTTCATTAATTTTTATAATAATTATTTTCTAAAAAAAAAAAAACTGACGCGTATATTTTGTATTAATTAACACTCTAAACAATTATAAAGACAGTGTATAAAATTAATCTCTTTGTGATGGTAAATCAACGTATTAGTTAATGATGCAACTAGGGTTAATTTATTGTATTAACCGTGAAGTGAAGTTTTGAATTTTAAGTTTAGTAGTAAGTGAGTTTTGAATCAGATCTCACACACTGCCAAATTAGTCAATGATTTTGAGATTCGTTAATAACAATTAGTTTCTTTGTTTACCATGAGAAGATAGTTTTGCACACACGCAAGAACACTTCAATAAATGGTCATTATAAAACATGGTAGTTAAACCATTTCCTTCACCATCACAAAATCTATAGTTGCATCACATCTCCTTTGATGTGTTAGTTTGACCATTTTTTATTCGACTTCAAAATTCGAGCTTCTTATTTTACCAAAAATGGTGCTTGTTGGGGTTTACTAAGAGCTCATCATTATAAAATTATAAATGTGATTTTGTTAGACCAAAATAAATTCCATGAAGTCTATTTATTGGTGAGGAGAATATTATCTCCATTTCTAAGTATTTATTTAAGAAATATATTTTTATAAATGATTAATTAAAACACTGATATGAGTCTTGTAAAACCATTTTATTAGAGTAAAAATTAGGAAAATATATTAAGAATGATGTGGAACATTAAAACTCACAAAAATTAAATTAAAACTTAATAAATAGATGCTCTGGTAGTATTAAATTGAATAAAAAAACTGATATTTTTAATGCAATTTATTGATTTATTATCTGCAATTTAAGTAAATGGGTATCATTTTCAGTTAATATAGTAATCCATTCCTTAAATTTCTAAATAATTACAAAGATGTTTGAGTTAATCTCATTAATTTTTTTTAGCTTCTGCAGTACACGTAATTTACATCCCTTATTTCACATATTCAATAGCCTAAATCGGTATAAATAAAAAAAGAAATGTATCATGTTGCTAATGGGGGTGTTCAATTTGAGAATAAGGAAAAAAAAATCCAAAAATTGCACATGTAAGGAAATGTTTATTTTATGCCAAATTTGGTCAAACTACATTCTATTTTCATCCATTTTCTGAAAATAGAAAAGCATTATTAACATTACCTAAATAATTACATAATTAAAATGTTTTATAAAGAAAGACAACGTGTATGTCACTTGAATAAACTGATAAAGACTTTGTACCTTTTCTGAAAGAAAATTTTTTAAGAGAAGAAAAAAGAAAATAATTCTTATTTAAGAAAAATCTTAACCATTAATTCACTTTAATTTCACAATTTATATCATAGACGTAAATGTGGTAAAATTCTTATGATGGAAATTATCTCCATCTAATGAACACATGCAGATTAATATTTTGTTGCATAACTTGAAGGGGTATATATTATTTACTAAAAATTTATTTATTTCTTTGTATGATTTGATTATAATAGGAAATGATTAAAAAGTAAAATAATAATAATACCAATAATAATTAGTATCTTCTTCAAAGTAAAAAGAATCGGAAACAAATGTTATATAATAAATAAATGTAGTAGTTTTATTTTTAATGTTTTGATAATAATAGGAAAGGATTAATAAGTAAAATAATAATATGGTAATGATAAGTATTATTACTATCTTCTTCAGAGTATAAAAATTAGAATCAAATATTAGATAATAAATAAATATGGTAGTTTTATTTTCTTTCTTTTTATGTTTTGATGATAATAGGAAAGGATAAATAAGTAAAATAATATCAATCATAGTAATAAAAGTAATAATTATTACTATTATTATTTTTCATTTCCAGAGTATCAAAATTGAAACCAAATATTAAATAATAAATAACTATACTATAATAGAAAAAAAGGAAAATGAAATAAAAAAATACGATAAATTTTAAGTATAATTTTTTAAATTAAAATTCTATGACTATTGTAAATGTAAACCTACTAATATGATTGTAACCAACTCCAAATCAACTTAGTAAGCTTTTATAAATAAAAATTTAATGATGAAAAATATAGTTAAATTAAATAATATATTTTTGTTTAACAAAGGTTAGTTATTATTGAAAAATTAATAAATCGATAAAAATGTATATTATCTTTTCTTAATGAATATAGAACTTACAAATCTGTAGTTGTTATAATGAAATGGATGAAATAAAAATTGTTTTATATTAATAAATATATTTGAATTTGTATTCCCAAACCATATTGGTTGCTTGATATTACTTAATGTTATTATAAATTAAAAAAAGTTGTATATCTTTTCACCCTTCAGTATATTTTTTTATATTACTCGATAAAATTATCTTATTTTTCTTTAATGTTCTTACATTATTCATCATTATAAAAAGATTTTATTAATGAAAATTTTTAATGTCATTTTTGAATTATAATAAGTACTTAAAATCCTCACCCTTAACAACAAATATATAAAGTTACTTCTAACTTTCTCATTTACCTCTTTTGAGATAAAAATTTAGACATATTCCTTTTACTAAGTTACTTTTATCTTTTTTACATATTTTTTAAATATCATACTTGACTACAACAAAAAAAAGTTGCTTAAGATATAATGATAATTCTTAAAAAGAGAGGATGTACAAATAAAACTCTTTCTTGAGGAGGCAATAGTTTTATGGAGTAAAAATTTTACAAATATGATACATTCTCTTTATATTGTCTATAATATATTTTATGACCTTGTACCTAAAAGCTTGAGAAAAAAATGCATGTAAAGTATGTTGATATTCTATGTATGATTGTTAATTGGGTTTGCATTGAGAGCTTTATATATATAAACCACTTAGGTAAAATCATTATGACATGTGTGTAAGTTGATAGTCTTGTAACTTGTATAGGAATTTTGAAAATTCCTAACTTTAAAGTATCTTTAATTTTGAAAATTCTTTCCTTATACTGACACACTATTTTGAACATATAACAATGAAAAGTTGATATGTGTTTGCCAAGACTTTTATAGGAATTCATGAATCAACATGTTGATTACTTCTTGATCTAACCATTTTGAAACTAATTGTGTGCTTGAATTTTGTCTTAAGCCTTTTATTTTCTATGGTATATCCTATCAAAAAATATTGTCTAGGAATCGTCTATGAAAAATAGTTTGATAACTTGATAAAAATTAATCTTCTTATAATAATAACTTGTAGTTTTTTTTATAAAATACTTAAAAAAATATATTAGTTTATCAAGCTTAAAAATATTGTTGGTTATAATAAAACTTGTTAATCACTAGACTACCATAAATCTAGGTTTAATACTATCTTCCTCCATCCATTAAGCTTAAGTTGTTGACACACATTAAACTTATACATGTCATCACAAAGCCAATTTGCATTGAAAGATGAAGGAAGTTGAGAAGTGAAAGATTTTCATATTTGTATGAAAAGAAGTCCTTATTTTCATTTCTCTATTTAGAATCTAAATAGTTGTATTTTAGTAATCAAAATCCTTTTTCACCCTTAATGTGACTGTGGCTAACTCCCTTAACAATTATGAAATTTTCACAAAATGAATTATTTACCTCTTCAACCACAGTTATATAACAAACAAACAATAACATTGACTCAAGAAATATTCAATAAAATAAATATATATATTCACGAGTATCATAAAATCTAACCGTAAATAGTATTAATAAAAAAAAATCCAAACATGTAACGCAGTGATGAAAAAAAAAAATGATTTTAATGAAAAATCTAAGAAAAGAGAGAGAGGCATAAAAGGATAATGGTGGCGTTTAGATTTTGGAGAGTTCAAACTGTGCTTGTCTCTCCCGCTCTCACTCACGCTCCGCTTTTATTACTACTCACTATTATCTATCTCCCTCTCACTCTCTCTTCAATTTCTGCTTTCTCTCTCACTCTTTCACTCTCTCACTCTGTCAATCTTTCAAGCACAAGGTGCTCACACATGAGAGCAGAGTAAGCACTTTCTCAACAAACTTCTTCCAGAACCTTCCTTCACTCTTTCCATTCCACCGCTATTTCTCACAGTTCTCATTCACAGATCTAACCACCATTACCACAATTTAACCTATAGTTTTAAATTTCACGCAATTCTCACGCGCATATACAATCATCACAACGCTGTCTGAATTTCTAGAGATAGGCTTTTCATGAGCTTCAACAGCTAGTGTTGTTCTGCTTTTTTCGTTGCTTAAATTGTTGTCCATGTTTCTTACGGTGTTTTGTTGTTGATTTTCAGGCTGGTGTTCGTCTTTGAGGTATGAATGATGGATAGAGAGAATGCTGTAATCTGTGGTGCCGTGAGAGACGGTGTGAGAGTGACGCGAGCAATGGCTAGAGCTTTGAGAGAGGTCTCTGCCTCTTCGAGACCGTGCTTTAAGAAACAGCGCAAATTGGAAAAGAGCAGTAGAGCAGCGCTGACAGATGTAACCAATGAACACAGAAAACCGCAGCAGCTCAGTGTCTCTGCTGCGTCCAACGTTCAGGTATACGTGTGAGTTGAATTGTGGTTTTGGAGTTGGAATTTTTGTTTTGTGTGGTCGGCATACCCCTAGAAACCTTAGCAATGTGGCCATAATCGCAGTCTTGAATCGTTTTTTAAAAACCTGTGATCCACTGCTTTTTTATTTTATTTTATTTTTCCTGACACGCATGGACTTCTACGATTGTGCAAAGTCATCCATTGCAGTGTAAATTCAAATCACATGAATTGTCAAGCGTGCATAATTGCAGCAATAAAACCACGGCTGGGCCCAACTGCCACTTTTTTGTAAAAAAATAAATAAAGATTCATGGTTCGATTTTTCTACTTTATCTCTTTGAGGTTGAGTGGGTGGATAATGTGGGATATTTTAAAGGAAATGCGGGAGGCATCTGGTGAGGTGGAAAACTACACATAATCTTACAATAAATAAAAATTTATCCAGCTTTACAACGAAAAGATACAGGTAGTTAGAATAACTTATAATTCTTTTCTGCATTCGTCCAATGGTTTTGAGTTTTATCCTTGAGAAAACAATCGTTAGCAAGACTCTGTTTACCTCTGACTACGTCGATTAGTCTGAAGTGAAAACTTGAGTTATTTGTGGGCCATGTTCATGGACCTAAAGAATATAATAATTTCATACCACAGTTCAGATTGCAGCTGGCACTATACTTGTAACCGCAATGGTTACTATTGAAACTGCGATTTTTATAACTATTAATTGTGCATAAGATAGTTTTGAATTTGTAATGCTCCAGCACTTCGATTTACAACTATTAATTGTGCATATGATAGTTTTGAATTTGTAACGCTCCAACACTTCGATTCTTATAAAAAATAAGTCAGAGATTGGCGAGGTTATTTTTTTAAGTTGCCTGACTCAAGTTAGTTATATCGCGCATTATATAGAAAAGAGGAGGTCATAAGAAGCGAAGCACAAAGGGAGCTTCCAATGTCCCCATGCAAGTTTTGTCAACTCGAGATGTTCGAGCAAAGTCAGCGAAAGATTTATCCGCGCTATCGGTGGTACGGTCACATGATGCTGTTGTTGCTGAAGGGCTGGAAAGCAGAGAGCTAGTGCAACCTTCTATGTCTGTAATGCAGGACTCTATGAAATCTGATGGATTCCTTGGCTCTCCGAACAAAGGTTTTTCAATAATTTCGTGTCACTGCTAGTATGCATTTCTGCTGTACTAGACTATAGTTATTGGATTAATGAGATGATGATTGTAAAATTGACATTTATAATCGTACTTGTCTTGTTGGAATAAGGTAACTGTTTCTTTGTAACACAGTCTGTACATTTTTCTTCTGCATGTTCATTTTTAATTGTTTACTGACATGTATAATTTTTTTTGCAGTTTATTAACATATCATCTTAAATATTCCACCATATCTATTATTACCTAGAAGCACTGAATGCTATCTGATTATAGGCCTTAATATAGAAGCTATTTATCACTTTACCTGATGGCTGTTTATGTATTTTATGCTTATAATATGGATTTAATTTGAATATAACTGTCATCCACCCATAGATTGTCATGCATAGAAATATTATTGACTTTTTTGTAATAACTACTTTAAACGTCATACCTAGTGTATTTTTTAATTGGTTGACATCGTAAAAATCTTATAACTGACACCATACAAAAATTAAACTCTATAGAAGGAACTTCAAGTTCTTAAGAGTTACAAATTATGTGATTGGCATCATTAAAATTTTTACAAGAAAGGTAATATGCAAGTTAGCTATTCATAAATTCCTGATTTCATTAATTATATGTTGATCGACTATGCAGATATGGATATGATTTCAGAGAAACTAAAACATTCGGATGGTTTGGGCATTGTGGACATTGATTCAGTGGAGTTAAAGGATCCTCAAGTTTGGAGTTCATATGCCCCTGATATATACAATAATATACGTGTCAGAGAGGTTAGTGTTGTAGACATGTCACTTTATATTTGGATTGTTGCTCCTAGTTGACTGGTCGGCAGCTTATGTTCTTAACTATACAGACTATATGGAACTTAGGAAAAACTGGATAAGTTTCACTGGAAAAAAATTGATAATAAGTTTTGGTTAAATATTTCCAGTTTGAAAGGAGACTAACCGATTACATGGGCGAGCTGCAGAAAGATATCACTCCAAGCATGCGCGCCATTCTGGTTGATTGGCTTGTGGAGGTTAGTCTCATGGCAGTTTTTAAATCTTTACTACTTGAAAACTTAAGCTTTTTTCCCTTGTTGTCACTTGTTGAAAATTTCTGTCTGTGTAGCTCAACTGCCTGAATGTAATGATTGCTCTTTGTGTAATTTTGACGGTTTCACTTCTTTGATTGTTCCTCTAGTTTATTGCAGAGAAGCTTTTAAAATAATCAATTAGACAGTACCAACCCATGTTTTTTTTATTCACGGTTAAACTTTTGAATACTCTCCAACCATGTTACTTTTTTCAGTTAACCTCAAATTTCTAACTCAAGTTTCCTTTTCTTCTACATGTACTAGTTTTATAATTTCACAAAACCTGGTGTTAAATTTCAGTACTAGCTTCAATGTCATCTCAAGCATTATCAATTTGTCACTATGCCTTTGGCAATTATGAACAAAAAATATTGCCAATGCATTCTCATGGACGGCTTTCAATGGAAACAGTTGAATATACAGAGAAGAGCTGAAGTTTTATATCTTATTAATTATCCATGATAAAGGCACATTATAAATAAAGTAAAAAGAAATCTTTAAATGCTGTTACCTGAGTTGCGTGAATCTTTGGCTGCTGAATGGGTTATAGCTGAAGCTTTGTTATATCCTCTTTTCAGGTTTCTGAGGAATATAAGCTAGTTCCAGATACTCTTTACCTTACTGTGAATCTCATTGATCGGTTTCTTTCTCAAAGTTTGATTGAGAAACAAGGACTCCAGTTGTTGGGTGTTACTTGCATGCTGATTGCATCGTAAGTACAATACTTTATAAATGTCCAGTTGGCCCTGATTAAGTAATATGAAAGTTCCACGTATGCTTCTTTAATCTTTTTGATGCTTCTCTCTGAACTCAGAACTATGAATACTGAGGCACTTTATAATGAGGTTGGTATCGCAATATACTTTACATCCTCAATTCAGTGTGACGATCAATTGATGATTATTACTTATTTGTACATCTTTGAATTTTATGAGTTTTTTCATTAACAGGTTTCACATGGTCTAAATTTTACTCTCATGATTCTCTATGATAATGTTGACAAGGTTGTATGCAAATTTTATTTGGATTTCCGTTAATAAATCTGCAACTCACAGCGAATGTGTATGTTTGTTTTGGGCTTGAGTCCCACATTGGAAATGTAGAACTCTAGAGTGCGTTTTTTAATGTATTGAGCTCTACAAACTGTCAATCGATATTTGTGGTATGATTCTCGCAGGGATTATAATCACTTTAGAAAGGGGTGGCATTTTTCTTGCTTTGCTTTGCTATTTTTACGTAGCAGTGAAGAGTTTGAATGTAGCAAAATTGCTGTATTATAATTTATTCTAGACTATGTTGATCTTGAATGCTGTTGATGAATCTGACGAGGACAACCGAGAATATAAGATATGATCCCAAATTTTTCAAGAAGTAATGAGGAAATTCTAAATTGCTTGTGTTTTTTTCATGGCTTTTTAAGAAAGTATGAAGAGATTTGTGCTCCTCGAGTTGAAGAATTTTGCTTCATCACAGATAATACGTACACAAAAGCAGAGGTATTGTATTGTTGGAACCTTCGTCTTTTCAAATTGTATTCATTACGGCTGATAGTGACGTATAAAACACCTACTCGTTGGCACTTGATAGGTATTGAAAATGGAGAGTGCGGTTCTAAATCTGTTGCATTTTCAATTATCTGTTCCCACCGCTAAAACATTTCTCAGGTCCGTATTATATATGCAATTTCTATTCAAATGCTCACTACGCATATCCCAAGAGCCGATGTCATGATGCATGCATTTAGCAGATGATATAGTATGGTTTTTTTTATTCACGTTTCTCACTTTCCTAGTAATGTTGCTTGTCAATTATACTCGCGTTGGCAATTGAATGGATACTCGAACACACTAATACTTGTGGTTGAAAAGCTTAGCGAAAATATATGGGAAGTACACTATATTGTTAAATAGAAATAAGACACAATAGTCAAGCTTAATGGAAAATTTTAGAGCACGAGTGATGAATTCTAAGGAAAAACACCCTCGATGTGTGGAACAAAAGTTCGGGTAGTAAAAGCCAACGAGAATAAACTCGATGTAGTAGAATTGAAAACGTTGCTTTGGATGAGCAGACATACTAAACAAGATATGATAAGGTATAACTCTTTTTACCTAAAAGCTTAGCAGTCCAAGTGCCATATTGTGATTATGACTTGGTTTACTTGACCTTTGTCATAGAAGATGTCACCTATAATAATCTTCCCTTCACCAATAGAATCAAACTTGTGACCTTAGCTTTAATATTAATTGTTGGATTCAACATTTATCACTAAGTTATAGTTAAGTTATAGTTGGTAGTCAAGATGTAACTCATTCTGCTTAAGAATGTAATAAGCCAAGCATTACGAAATATTTATTATTGAGATGATAAAAGAAGCATAGGCTTGCTTGATTGAACAAGGGTGATTAGGCCCCCACGTAGAGAGTATCTTGTGGAAGATGACTCAATCACCATCGCAAATGAGGAGAAAAATAATATGCAAAATCATTAGGAAACACTTTTAAGGTGAAGTCATTTGATTCACATACCCATCATGGCGCCGTGGAAAGTGACTTAGTTATTATTGTTGTGTACTTGCCTTGTTTGTCATTTAGTTAAAGTATAACAGCTATGATCATCTTGTCTGCCTTTCAGGAGGTTCATCCTAGCAGCACAATATTCTTGTAAGGTACCGTAGACTGCAGTTGCAATTAAACATCCACAATTTAACTTTTTATTGTGCTTAAAAGGGTTCCAAACAAAACCCACTATTTCGTAAATTTTCCCTGTTATACAGGTTTCTTATGCTGAAGTGGAATTTCTGGCAAATTATTTAGCAGAACTCGCTCTTGTTGAATACAGCTTCTCGCAGTTTCGACCTTCCTTGATAGCTGCGTCTGCTGTATTACTAGCCAGATGGACCCTCGACCAGTCAGAACACCCATGGGTCTGTACTTTAATATGACTATTTGCAAGTTGACAAATTTACCTTATTTGTATGTACATAAATCTAAATTAAAGACTGACCTGTGTATTTACTTTCAGAATTCAACTATGGAACACTATACGAATTACAGAGTGTCAGAACTTAAAACTACTGTCCTTGCACTGGCAGATTTGCAACTTAATACTAAAGGCTGTCCTCTGAATGCTATACGTGAAAAATATAAGCAGCAGAAGGTATAAATACACAGCCAAAAAGATGAACTTGTCGCGTGCTTTACATTTATTTGTTTTACTTTCTTTAATCTACTCTCCTTGTGATTAAAACAAATGAGTTTTAGCCTAATGAAGATGCTAATGACGGTGAATTTTGCTTCCTCTGACAGTTCATGAGTGTGGCAAATTTGTCTCCAAAACCAGTGCAGTCACTTTTTGAGGCTGAAGTATAAAACTGTAAATGATGGTATCCTTGAAGACTAAATATTGACTTTTGGAATTTCAGATACAAGAAAGGTGTATTATCCTTGATTGTAATTATTTATTTGACCATCTAATTCCCATTACAGTCTGATCAATAGCTGTAACTTGTAGGAAAGTACCCAACTCTGGTACTTGCAGATATTGTACTGAGAAATTGTTACATCGTGATACAATTAGAGCAGAAAATTGTAGTTAGTGGCATCTATTTTAAACTTCAGTTTCAGATAGCCATTAGGCAGCAAGTTTTGCAAGTGCTTCATGAGTAGTTTTGTGTCCTACCAACGATCCGCGGTAATAAAAATCGTCTTAAACTGGTCTACGTTTATTGTATCTTTTATTTTATACGACTGCGTCTTATTTAAAAAGGACAACGACAGTAACTTATTTAAAAGGGCATCACGATCTTACTAAGGATTATGATCTTTAAACAATACATAAATATTTTTCTTATTAAGGATTATCAGACTGACTAAACCTTATTATGTGAATTGGATCGCCCATTATTTTCATTATCAAAATTATATCATAAAATGATAAATTATGTTTAAACAAAAGCAATATATTTTGCTGAATTGAATAATACTTAGGACTGTTCTGGTGAACGTAACCATCCATCAGTTTGCATATTTAAAAAAAAAAATACAGAATCCAATGACGGAATTATTCATTTTTTTTTTGTTATTATAACTAGTTAATAATTAATCTCAGGTTGGCTAGTAGACCTTGATAATTAATACAGGTGAGCATGAGCCCTTGATTTGGAACGAAGACTTGCGCCTGATGACTGTAATGTAAGTACAAGTACAACATACACAGAAGATTTTGGAAATGAAGTTACACAGAAAATGGGTTAATTCACTGCATGGTCCTCATCATGTACCACAGTACCAATGAAAACCCTCTCACTTCTTCATCTGGCTACCAGAAGCATCACAGAACACAGGATTCAAAACAAAATGCCAATCCCTATTACCAGCTATTCCACATTTCTTATAATTTTCTACCATAACACAAGGTAAGTGAAAAGAGGATTGAGAATGCAGTATGGACTGCAAGTCAGGACACTAACACTGCAGTATTTTCAATAACAGGCCTGAGACTGGCGGCATGCTCTAGTTGTTTCCATGCCTCCTTCCGCTTCTCTGCTGCAGAGGTCAAGATTGCTTCTTCCTCCTTAAAGTGATTATGACAAGAAATGAATAGCTTCTCATCCATCTCCAAGAACATCTTTCTAATATTGTGCGTTAGGTTCACAACTGCCGGGTTCCAATGGCTTTGAATATTCCTATCTAAAGCTGGAAATATGATGGGCAGGATCACTTGCCGGTTATGTGCAATCAAGTTCACAATGTGGTCATTGTTCCATAAGAACAGGGCCCTTTCAGCTACCTGCAACAATCCATTTTGAATAGACACGGAAAAATGTATCATTCAGCAATTAACAAGCTGGTTAATGGAAACAACAGCCAAAAGTCCCATAAACGTTTGAGGTCCAACTAGAAATTTCAAACACACTCTGGATGACAGCAAACTGCTTTCATAAGACAACTGTTTTCTCAAAATCTTAAGCATGTGAAAACCTTTGTTGGGTAGATATCAAATGTTGAAACTAAATACAGCTATTTAACTGAATTACCATTTATTATACCATTAATAGTTAACTAAATGTCACTATATCTTCCACAGAATTTGCTTCATAAAAGAGGGTACTAGGACACAAATTCATCAGCAGAATTTTACAAATATGGAAAAAGAATGGAGAAGTCTAAGTAAAAGAACTAATCCAACCACATTGCATGACCGATATGCTTGAGATTATCAAGCATTTGCCTACATTTCCATGCTCAAAATATATTACAAAATAAGAAAGATATTATCTCTGCAATCAAGATTGCATTGACATTAATAGCAATAAAAGCTGCCACAACCAGTTAGTGAAAGAAAAAATATAGAACCATGCAAAAGATGGAACATGGATATATTTCTTTTAAGTGAAAAACTAACACAAAACTAGAAGCGTGCAAATGATGAGGATTGACCAAATGAATTCAGTACAGCGATTTTACCTGAAAGTGTAAGCTGTTTATGCAGCATCCAATCCGCCAAAACAAAGGAACCATGATCCTCTGGAACTCTACCATGTTAATTACTTCCAAAATTTCTTCCAGTTCACCCAGAAAGATCACCTCTTTCTGACTATTTGTTGCTGGCCAATATTTCAACAAACCCCTTATGACAATGCTCGCTAACTTGGGCTCCTTCTCTATAAACTGCATAACACAGTAGGACAATTGCTGAAAGTAGACCCCGATTGATTTCGGCTTGTGCAAGGGGACCAAAACCCTCCACAAGAAGATTTTGTGTTCCTCTTTCAAGGGTAAAGCAAACCCAGTAATCACACTCCCAAAAATCTCCAACAACTCACCAATCCCACTGTGCTTCTCAGTCTCAAACACAAAGCGATAAAATATATTGTTAATAGATTTCCGAATATAGGGTCTATGCACCATGAACTTTCCATAAATCCTATGCAGAATCGCCTTCAAGCAATCCCTTTCCCTAGGATCCTCCGAATCAAACAACTCAAGCAATCTGGCAATAAACGAATGATCAATATACTTTTTCGCCACCTTGGCATCAAGGCACGAAGAAGAGATAAACTTAAGCAGCAATTCATACACAAGTTGCAAATGTGGCCAAGCAGGATCAAACATAGGTTCATCATCATCATTCTCACCACCACCTGTCCTATAATTAGGAGGAAAAACTCTAAACAAATTGAAAGCACACATTCTACACAAAGCAAGGATAGCAGGCTCACTAAACTTCATTGTCCCAGAAGCCACAAAATCAACAAGCTCAACCAAAGTCTTCCTTTTCACATCTTTATCTGCAACACTCTTACTGGGGTCACTGAAATCAAACGTGACACAACAAAGACTCAACTTGCTCACGAACAGGTTCATCTTCTCACCATTAGCAACATCCTTAAACGGCACCAAAGGTTCAAATCCGGAAACCATGCTCGCCGGAAACACCGCCGATGACGACGCTCGCTTCGCTGCGGTAGAACTGCCGCCATGTTGTCTTTGGCTTTTGCCGGCGACGCGTGGCGAATCGGAGGAACGCGCCGAGTCACCCCAAGTCGACTCGTCCGAGTCGGTTTTCGACGACTTCCGAGGAAGCTTGCTGAGGATTTGCCTGAGCATTGCAACCCAGAAGCTGAAATCAACGGTTTACAAACCTTTCAGATGACAGCCGAACACATGAAGGAAGAATAGGAAGCAATCGAACCCGAGAGTGTTGATTTGAGCAAAAGTTCTGAAAAGGGGAAGCAGAAACCCTAGATCTCGATCACCGGAAAATCCAAGCAATGGAGGGTCTCCCGTGAAATTAAGATCCGCATTTGAAATGGGTTTACGGAAATTTTGGATTTTTCACTACAGATTGATGGAAAAAATCAAATCTTGAAGGGTGGGGTTTGTAGGTGAAGAAGAACGTGAACGAAAAGAGGAGCCGGTAAAGAAAGAGAAAAAGCGAAACGTTGATCCCAAAAGGATTGAAGAATAATAATAAAAATAATGAAAATTTTAGCTTTGAACCAAAGAATCTGACATTCTCTGAAGACAATTGCACTTCAATTGTTCTTAGGAATGTAGGGAGAAAGAGAAGAGAAAGTTGAGGTTGAAGGTGAGAAAGATAATGAATTTGGTGGCAGTGACAATGGAGCGGTGCAGAGAGTTTGAGTAATTGAGAGAACTCACTGAACGCTTTCTTGATTCTTCTTCTTATGGATCCACCAAGTGAGACTGAAAGGAGAAGAAAGGGAAAAGACAGAATAGTAAAAGAAATAAAGTACAATGAGTTTCTATTTTTCTTTTAGTTGAAGTCAAATTTAAAACACAAGTTACTTTTGGTATATTTAATTTTTAATTTTGAAAACTATTATCTATTATTATTATTTAATAGCTTTCTTTGTTGTGATCTTTTAATTCAACAGTTTAATCTTTCAATAAATAAAAAATAAATTCAATACACGGAAGCGTTTTCTCTAATATATAATAAAATGTAAATACACGGAAGCGTTTTCTCTAATATATAATAAAATTCTAACAAAATTATAGGAGTTAAAAAATATGTAGGTAAAGAAGAAACATATTTAATAAAATACGATAAGTTTTATTTTTATTTTTAAAATATGAAAATATTTTTTTAAATAAATTATACAGGTAACTATTTTTTATCTCTAATATTTTATTTAATTAAAAATTTGGAATAAAGAATGAAAAGTGAAGGATAAAGAAAGAAAAATAATTAAATATAACATTGTTTGAATTAAGTATAAAAAAAAGTAAAAATAAGTAAAAAATAATATATATTTTTTATATTAATAATTTATTTATTATTTTTAATTATTTATTATAATAGAAATATGAGAATACAAAAAATTATTATGGGTGATCTCAGTGACTTGTCATAATTGATTATAAATGTTAAATAATAATAATAATAATAATAATAGTACAATTTATTATATTGCATTTTCATGTTATTTTTCCTTTTTCTAACTATTTTATATTAATTCTTCACTTCTAACTTTTGGGCGTCTTCAAAATCAAATTGACACAGACCATTCTCATTAATCTAAATACTTTTCTTTTTAGTCTTTATGAACAATACAACCCTTTTTATCATTTATCTGAATATTTTTTTAAGTCTTTATAAACTATATTACCGTTTTTGCAAACTAAGCTTAAAAGTATTTAATGTTGGCACATCAATCTTTCATAGTAACTGTATTTTAGTTCAACAAATCAATATTTTAGGATTATTTTTCTTCGAAAAAGGGATTTTGTTTGAATAATTTTTGTACCGTATAAAACCGAGACTATTCTTACCATAAAAGATTAAAAAATTATATAGTATCTTAGACTAATATAAAATTAACTATATATCATTATTCAAGAATTAAATTAATTTTTAATTAAATATATTTAATATTAGACTAATATAAAATTAACTATATATCATTCATACTTATTCATGCATAGTTGTCTTAAAAAGGTTAATAAAAAATAAGTAAAAGTATTTTTTAATAATATTTATTACTTTTAATTATTCAACCACTTTCAAAAGTAATCGGTCCATCATAATTTATCTATGTTTATTAATGCACATGTTTAACTTATATAAATAGATTAACAAGGACTAAGTAGAGGTACGTTTTTAATATCATTTATTACTTTTTATTTTTTAAAGGACTAACTTAAACGTTGAAATATATTTTACAGGTATATACTTTCACTTCTTATTGAACAAGACCAACAACATCACAATGAGAACAACTAAGAAAAAATAAAGACTACTAAAGAAGTAGAAGCAATTAATATAAAATATTTTTCTTACACAATTTATATATTATAAGTAAATCTGTATTATAGTAATTTTTATTGTCTAAACATTTAGATTAATTGCTTGTAATTTGATTGCTTCTAGTTAGGTACATTTATTATTCAAATAAATTTTAATGCCTATTTTTATTGAATATAGTTTTAAAAATATAAGTAGTCATTTTTTAACTTACTTTTTCTTACAATGGGAAGTGGAAATTTGCATATTATTTTTAATTTTGCATAATTTTGTTGTAAAAGTCAACTGCGAAAAGAATAAAAGGAGGATTGGGATTAATTTGATTATATGTCATTTCCTTCATGAGAAAGAGTTTAAAAGCTAAAATTCCAAAATTAAGAACATCAAAATTATTGACACTAGTCTCATTGATGTCATGTTTGGAAATCATAACATTTTTACAAGATTGAACTAATTTCAAAGAGATTTCAACATATCTCTTAGTTATCAAATGAAATGTCATTTTTAAGTGAGCTATTGCATATTTAAGGTTTAAATTATACTATTTATTGTCTGACTCTGTTTTTGACCCATTCATGAGACTAGGTTCACACCTTAAGTGGCCTAATTATGTCATCCCTGCACTACGAATTTCAACGTCCATTCGAGAAGCCTAATTGCCGACGGTGACTCGTGCTGGAGTAGATGAAGTTGCTCGCCTAATGCTGGCTCCTTTGTTGTAACGAAAAGGTGGATTTTCACTCATTTCCGAATAACTGATTGACCCGGTTATTGTCAACATCCGATTTCATTCGGATAAATAATAATAAATTTAAAAATAATAAATTAAAAAAATATTTTTTAGAATTATTACAAAATAAATAATATTTGATTAGTTTAGATATTTATAAAAAGATATAAAAAAAAGAAATTAAATTTGCATTTTTTTTAAAATAAAAATAAAAATAAAAAAAAGAAAATCAAAAATAATAATAAAATAAAAACGAAAATAAAAAAAAGAAGTAAAAAAGAATATTAAAAAAAAGACCGTTTGAGAATGCATCTTTGTTTACTCAGTCAAAGTCTCCAATTTTCTGAACTGCTCTCTGATGACTTCATGTAAACTTAAAAATAACAAAAAATGTTAATAAAAATAATATATAAAATAAAACAAAAATACAAAATTCAAAAAGTAATAATAATAAAAAAAAGACTCTTTCAGCTCTCTAACTTCCCACAATCCCATAAAAATCTCTATCACATCTCTACTTTTGGGGGAAGCACAACTCCTCAAATTTACTGATAAAAAGGGGAGAAAAGGACGAAAAAGGGACTGAAAAAAAAAAAAGACTAAGAAAAAGAAGGAAAAAAGAAAAAAGAAGAAAAAAGAAAAAAAAAACCAGGAAAAAAAAGAAAAAAGGG
>Ga0099824_1004991_pt1 | contig 18884 bp, 12 predicted proteins | sample SiratrowhiteBW_FD_76837 | JGI IMG/M metagenome (GOLD analysis project Ga0099824, IMG submission 76837) | Root nodule microbial communities of legume samples collected from California, USA - Siratro white BW | ecosystem: Host-associated > Plants > Roots > Nodule | place: USA: California... | reverse complement strand
CATGAAAATGATTCATTGTGATTGAGAAAGTAATTGAGTAAGAATGGTTTGATATGGAATGGAGAAGAGGAAAGAAGAAAATATTTAAGTGAACCAGTATACCGAAAGTGAACACAATATGGGATTTGCATGCTATATAACCTCACAGAAGTCGTACCACATGGTGGAGACTTCTGTGTAATTTCCACCAAAGAAGTCGCCGCTAGGTGGCACGACTTCTTTGCAAATGTGGCCAAAGAAGTCGTTACACGTGGTACGATTTTAAGTAGGAAGTCGCCATCCTACCGTACGACTTTTTTGCCGCAGTAAAATTTGTCACAATGTGATACGACTTCTTCATACCATCTCGCCACCATGCTATACGACTTACCCAAATCCGTAATAAAAATTTTTTTTGCACCTTTTTGATAATTTAGGAAAAAAATTACACTATTATGGTAAATTAGCCAACATGACACATGAGTATGGAATGAATACGTACCTTCATTGATTTTTCTCCAATCTTAGTCTTCCCTACCCAATTGCCTCTTGAATAATTGAAATGGATATAATTATTAGTCCAATGACCATAAATATTATGATATTAACAGTACTTTCTACCCTTCCTTCGTTATAGAAAGAAAAATTTATAATCATGACTTAATTTAGTTTATTTATCTTTTAGCAAAATATCATAAATCTTATGAACTTTTATTACATTGAAACTATATGTTTGATTAGACATTTTGTCTTCTCCTTGTTGCAATTACTTGCATACGCAGGTCTCAATTTTGTTTCAACAATGTTTACATCGTTATTTTTTATAACACAACTCCGTTTTCATCCATTTCACTTAATTCTTTACTATTGATTGAGGCTTTCAAATACTATATTTTATAATTGGATTTTCGAATTTTTAATTCTATTCTTTTGAATTTTTATTTTCTCAAGTCTCCTAGTCTTATTTGCTAGTTGAGTCATTTCCTTCGAAGATAAGTTAACTTTTTTTTTAACTCTAATCTTGTTGTTGCCGTATAAACAAACTCATACTCGTAAATTTGAGTATAACATCTCGTTTTCATTGCCTAAATCAATTCAAGCGTCAACATGTTTATTATTGTATTTATTAACAATCATTAAATTTATCAAACCCATCCAGGTGAGAATTGTTCATGGAATTCCTATCCAATTGTATATTTTATTTGGGGTAATGTTGTGAATTAAGTAAAAGGATTTTTGTTGTTAGTGATCTAAGCAATACTTCATCCTAAAGTTTTTATTCATTAATATGTTGACACATTGTATTTGATATCGAGTTATATACTTGACTATCTATTCTTTCCTTTATTTAAAAAATTTTATAAACTTAAAGACTTTATATTCGTTTGACAATTATGTTCTAATGAATAGAGAGAAACAAAATAGAATTTATTAAAATATTTCATTTTCAATTCTTGATGGTTCCTTACATGTTCCACTTAAAACTCGCTTTCGCCATGAATTTGACATATTCAAAACTAACCAATTTAATCCTAAAAGAAAACACAAAGTCCCATTAAGGGTGTCAATTTTTTTAATAAAAATATTTCATATAGATTGATTTAAACTTCCATAAAAACAAATATAATTCTTTTTATTTAAGCTAATCATATTATAATTTTCACTTTCTACATATTAAAATTCTTATAAATTAAGAAAAATGTGATACATTAGGATTAGATGCCTGTATAAAGTTTGTTAGGTGTTGAGACTAGCTTACTTTTGGTCCTTTGCGTCAATAGTTGAACACAGTTGGGATTGGGATTGGGATTGGGATTGGGATTAGGATTAGGATATTTACTAGTGATTTTATTCCTTCACAAAATGATTGTGTTGTCTCCCACTTCTTTAAAGTGACACATTATAAATGCTTTGTGTTGTTCATAGTAACTCCATTAGCATTCATCGTACGATCAAAAACATATATCTAAAGAAATTAATTAATGAGATCAAATAAAAGTGCTTTGGTATTTTGTAAAACTTAACATGGCTTGGACCAGGGGCATCACTCATATTCTATTGTGTCTGGGCAAGCTTGACAAGTGTTGAAAAAACAAGAAAGAAAAAGAGGAACAAAGGAATGCTCTACCCAAAAAGACTAGAAAGTATTGCATGCGGAATTAGAAAACAAGTGATTTTAAGAATCTGTTCCAATTTTTCTTAAAATAAATTTCACATGGGACGAAATCTCTTTTACAGGCCATCCATCTCTCAAATCTATTCCAATTACGTGACAAAATTAAATTATAGATCACATGCAGAATAATAAAAGGAGGATTTCTCTTCAATCATAATTGTGATGGTAAGCTCATGATTTCTTATGCCTTTTAGATTTTTTTTTTAGCATATACAATTGGGAGACTGTATATTATAGGTTATACGTTAACATATACGTTTAAGATTGAAAGGTTGTATAGTGATATGTCTATTTTTGATTTTTTTTTTCAATTTTTTAGATTGCACTTAAAATTGAGGTTTGTAATCATTCTAGAAGATTGTCTAAGTATCATCATCATAATAAAAAATATTGATAATATCGTTTTGGTAATTATAACCCCTTCAATGGTACTCTAGAAAATAACTAAGACCACAATTTAATTATCAGAGGGAAAAATGGAGTGGGATCTCATAATTATGGTCAAATGAATATAAATAAGGATTTTTCATCCTAAAAGGAAGATATGCTTAGTTTCTCATATCTCTTATTAAAACAATAACAAAAAAATTGAAAAAAAAAAAAGAAGCAACAGTACAATAAAGATAATGAAACTATGAGGTGATAGATAACTAAACTTGATGTTTGGTGAGATTTAGGTCGGGAATATGTTGTGACGAAGATTAAGACAATGTGTAGATGTGAGATCTACCTTAACAAACTAAATAAATAATATGAATAACATTAGTTATGAATAAATAAAGAGAGAATAATTTAATAATGATGGCCGAAAGAAATTGTATACTATATCCGAAAATTCGTAAAAATTAGTTCATAATCAGGAATATTATTCATAGTTGCCTCCTAGATTGAGAATTTTAACAATTAGTTTAAAAATTGTTCATTCAAATAAATTTTATAAATAAATAAAATTTTTAAATATGATAACATATTAAGTAAAAATGCTTCGAGGCTTCTTTAATTTAAATAACTCACTATGTTTACTTGAAATCACAGATGATTTTTTTTTAATTTGACATTGTAATAATAATATAATAACAATATCAATTTTAGTATTTGAAGTGAAATACTCAATTTAACGTGTTTTAAAATATGATATTATGTTATAATGTACGTCAAATAAAGATGCATGCACATAATATATTTTAGTAATATTAAATATATAATATAAATAATCAGTAAACTAATACCATTTGATATTATATTAGAAATCTTGTAATAATAAGTATCCGTAAAATAATCTTTTAATATAACAAATATGAAAATAATATAAATAAATTAATAAAAGAAGTAAAAAAAAACAAGAAAAAAATTATTGAAAGATAAAGGGGATATAAATAATAAAAAAGTTAAAAAATAAGAATAAAAAGAAAAGTAAAGTTAAAAGTCGATAAAAATATATAAAATGACTTTAAGTTTAACTTAATATTATAAACATAGTTTATAAATTAAAATTTACACTCACTTTTATATAAAATATCACTATAAAGAAAATAAAAATTATTGACGAGATAAATTTATCAGAAATACTTAAAATTTGTAGTAAACTAATTATATATAAATTTACTAACGTTGTCAGTAATTATCAATAGATTTTATCTGTTGATAAATTTAGCGACGAATGATATCCTTTGATAAAATTATATTTTATTAACAGATAAAGTTTTATCAATCAAATTTTGTCAGTAATTTAACATTTTCTTAATATATATATATATATATATATATATATATATATTAAAATAAATTTTAAATAATTTTAATATCATAAATTTAAACTTAAATTAACTTTACAAAATAAATTATCACAAAATAAATTATTAGGTGAGATTTTACTCGATTATAAATTATAAAATAATTTTATCTATAATCCACGTATAATAGTTAATCTTTATTTTATCATATTTTATTTGGAACATGATTTTTCCAAATATTATATTTTTTTATAATCTTTTATTAATTGACCTTTGTTTATTATTTTTAAATTTTTTATTTTGAGTTAATGTAAGTTGTTGTGCAGCTATAATTACTAATAATTATTAGAATATGATATCTTAAATCATATTTAATTTTTATATCTCATATTTATTTGTTATTTCACTTATCATCTATTTAAATATATTCAAATTGTTTTTATGAGAATTGAAGTTTGTTTGAAAGTGTCCTTTTTTTCTAGTACAACTGTATAACGTTTTCATATTACCTCAAATTCTTGTTGTTCATTAATCATCTTTTGAACTTTTCCATTTTCAAACTCTGCATTTTTTTGAGTTATATATATTTTCATATCTCATTTTCATTTTCTTGCTTAACATAAACATATTTAAACTTTACTTTAAATGGTAACAACTTTTTGAGATATAATGATTCAAACAATTCTATAGTTCTATAAAGTACTTGAGCATTTTAAATATATTAAAATATCATCATTAATTTTTGTAAAGTCATTAATTTATCAAATGAACCTTAGAAACTTCCTATTTATAATGGAATAGTCTAATGTAAAATCACCATTCCGAGAACAAGGTGGAGAGTTACGTGCAATTATGCATATTTCAAGTAGCATTGTTATGGTCGGTTTTTCAGAATAGATATTTGGAGATAGTGGATAATAATATACTTTGAGTAAACCTAAATAAAAAACTATGATACTATTTTTCTTATTCAAAATTTGAGAAAAAAAAAATGAATTTGAGCTTTTTTTTATGAATTTAAATTGTTTATTTCTATTTAATAAAAGATTTCTAATATATATTATGTATATTCAAATTATAAATGTCATAATAACTAAATTATTATTAAAAGGTAAGAATTATTCTCTTTTTGTTATTTATATAGTATATATAGTATAAGAACTTATGATCCTTGAGAGTCTTTTGATCTTATAAAATGTTATAGTTTTAATTACAGTAAAAACTTTTGCCCACTTCATTGATGTATAAATCTAATTACAGTTTCTATTATTTTATAAATTTTGGTAGTATCTTATATTATATAAACTTAATTAGAGTCTTTATTGTTGTATAAATCTACTTGTAATTATTAATTGACTTATAAACCTACTTGCAACATTTATTATTGTATCAATATAATTGTAACCTTCATCGTTACTTAACTCAACCTTTGATATGGGTATTTGTTTCTACTTCCATTATTGTACACTGCAACCTTCATTGCATTTTGTCTTGATTCAATATTATTAAATTGTAGTGTATTTTGGCTTCTTCATTGTGCAATGTGTATGATAAGCACAATAGTCACTTCCATCATCTAAAATCATCCTTTTTTGGAATCCCATAACTATAACAATCCCCAACCAACATTGAAGCGTGGTGCTTTTTCCACAGCCTGACAAAGAACACGATCAGAGTCCAAACTTGAAACGATACATGAAGGCTAATTTATCTTTTACCAACGACCAACAACACATATCTTTAGAAAACAATAATTTGAAAATATTATCTCCAAGCTTGAAATGAAAAACATTTATTGATCAGTTTGAGAGATACGTTAAGCTATTCTAAGAAACTTTCTATATTTAATTTATTGAATTTTAATTTTGTCTTATTAATTTTAATTCGATATTTATTGAGATTTTAATTCTATTTTTATTTGAGATCGTAGATCCCTGATTAACTAGAGTTAAAAATAAGGATAATAGAATTTCAAAATTATCTTACCTACGAATCAATTGTAATGTGTTATTTGAAGGTACTATAATATGTTTTCGTTATAAAGATTAATCAGATTATATATATATATATATATATATATATTTGGGAGCGAAAATGTCTTCTTTAATTTAATTTATTTTCGGTTGTTTAAAAAAAAATTATTATAACGAATCAATTTTACTGTCATAACGCATTCTCACGGAATCTTACATCTCCATTATATAAATATAATTTTGCAAAGCAGAGAATCAGTTACTAAGAATTAGGCGTGATCTATCAATGTGAATAATAAAGTATATAAGAGAGTTTGTTGTTTCAATCTCTTGTATTTTCTTTCTCAATTCTTGGATCTTTAGGAAGTATTTATTTTGCTTTATATACATCTTTTGTTGAAAACTGATAGCTGTGGGAATAATAATTGATAGAGACAAAAACTATTAAGAAACAATGTAATGGCATGGCCTTTCATAACGAGGAGAGAGAAAAAAAAAATCAGAACACATTGTCCTTTTTTAGTAAAACATTGTTTTGTGTTCACCAGTTGTTTGATAACAACTCTGTTAAATCTTCTTTCTAGAAGATTGTACTGTTTTGTTTTGTCACTTCTCAACATTTGAATTTGAATGTACCAAGTTCTATAGAAAAGTAGGTATATAGAAGACTAATGTAAAATTTTTAATATGAAATATTTTAGAATAAATAGCTTTACTTGAGGTCTATTAAAAGTAAGAAAGATGAAGGTATAAATGATAAGTGGACATTTAAAACTTTTGACAAAATACTCTTATACATACAATTTCAATACTATTTTGGGTACATTTCTTTTCAGTTGCGATTTGAATGCATTCTTTTATAAAAAGTTTGGATGCAATTTCATAGTGGGCTTTGAAATTAAAACGAATGGGCATCTAGGCTCTAGAGTGATTTTTTGCTTTGGTCACTTATGATACTTTGGCATGACTCATTTAAAATCGTTCAATATTCAAATTTTAATATTGTTTGTTATCATTCAAACAAGAGATTTTGACGGATTAGACATCACATTTTGGTTATAATATTATTCAACTTAAAATTTATTCATGTATTAGGTAGTTGTGTCATTAAAGTGTACATCTTTAAACCATTACATACAATACTTAAACTATAACCATAAATTTTTCTTTGCTATTATATTACTAAATTAAAGTTAAGAATATATTATTTATTATGAGAACACATTTTAATTTAAAACCAGATAACACCTCTCCTACTTCTTACTCAAATTTAGGGACAAATTTGTAGTCCAAATAATTTTTAAACAGAATAAATTCCACGTCATTTTGAAATATTTATGCAGCCTTTTTTTCAAAATGGTATCTTATTACCTCAAAAGAAATTCACAATAAATAAACACTAATAACTATAGTTGTGCGTGTATATATATATATGTTAATACACTTTTCTCACTGAATTTTTAAAGAAAGTTTACGAACTTTATACTATTATAGAAATCCCTACATTACCTAAGAAAGGAGTGTGATAAGAGAAAGTGTATTTTTAGATGCATTGGATCCAACTACTTGACACAGCTGGTTTTATCAAATTGAGGTTATTTAATTCTGCTGTTTAGTTAGAATTGCTTTTGATCGGTTCGTCAAAATATTGGTTGTAATAGATTATCATTTTCTGCCTGAAATTTTAGTACTTAACATTGTTGATTTTGGATTAGGGATTTTTTTTAATTTAATTTTTATTTGAACCATTTTTTTTTTGTGAAAGGGTCAGCACTTCTTTATTCTATATATCTTTTCAATGATAAAAATAAATAAAAATCCCTACATATCTAGTTTAAGTAAATGTATCAGTTGTATGTAGTCTTTAAGTATACAAAAGGACACATTAATCCTTTTTTTTTTTTGGATGAAATTTTGCATGAGTTTTAATAGAAAATATTCAATAAAAAAAAAAACAACTGTTTTGTAAAAGAAATTTTCTAGACAGCAACTGAAAGGGTTTTCTATTTCAATCATCTAAATAGCATATGAAATATTTTATTAAACTCATGAAAAACAAGAAATATCACGGAATAACTAGGCTGATGAAAACAGTTTTATACTTATTTTTATACAAGATTTTTTTATTGTTATAAAAAAAGCGTTAATGTTAAACTTATACATTATACTAATGCATTTTTGAAAGCCAAGCTAAAACAAAAATGGTGTGAAAATAATGAATAAAGAGAAATCCTAGGATTGAAATTTTTAAATAACTTGAATAAAGATTAACGAGATCAACTATAAACAAAATTTAAAAATAGCATAAATCATAAAATGTAATAGAGAAACATAGTTAAAAAACCTAAATGAATATGAAAATAGAAAATAAATAGCTGAAAAAAAAAATATATCGTTGTTGTTTTTGTCATTGTAATGTTTAACTACTAGAGTAAGAATATGAAATATTTTATCACTCTAAAACATATAATTCAAATCTTACACATAAATAAATACCTAACAATAAATTGGGATGGTTAATTTTTTTATATGACTTCTATTAAGATGGAAGGAGTGTGAGTTTAACTGTGTTATCTTTATTTCAAGAAATAAAAGTTCTATATTTCTAAATTTAATGTGTTATCTTTATTTCAAGAAATAAAAGTTCTATATTTCTAAATTTAATGTGTATAATTTTGTTTGTCTCGTCTCTGTCTTTATTCAAACTCATCTCCTTATACTTATACTTTGGATCAAACTCATCTCCTTTATATTTCAAATATTAATTAAATAATATTTTATAAAAAAATAAAAATTAGACTAAAGAAATATAATATTATAAAATATTCAATATTAAAAATATATAAATTTTTTTCTTTAATGTCAAATATAAAAAAAATATTATAATTGTTTATAAATATTAAATGAAAATATCAAATAAAAATTACATAAAACACAAATAATTAAAAAAAATAAAAATAATCAAATATATGATCTAAAATAAATTATGAAACTAAGAACAACTAAATAGAAGTTAATATAAATTTTAATTTACCTAATAAAATATATTTTAGTAATTTAAAATAAAGACAAATAAGAGGATATGAATGAATATCGGGATGGGTAAAGAAAAAGAGAGAGAGACGAAGTAGATATGTAGATATTCATTCATCTCCCTCTATCTAACAAAAAAAAAATTAATATTATCTATTCATATACCCAATCAATTTAAAAAAATTTCATTAACATCAAGACGGATTTATATAATATTTCATCCCAAACTTCTATAATATACTTCATAAAATTCCACATATCATTATTTGTAAAGAGGTAAGCTAGCTTCTGTAATACCCACTACAAGAAAAACTCAATTTATTTATGGATTTGTATCCGTAGGTAAATTCAACATTATCCATAGATTATTACTTACGGATTTGTATTTGTAGGTTTACCCACGGATTTAAGTTCATAGATATTACTCACAAACATAGGTTTGTAGATATTACCCACGGACACAAATCAGTTGGTATTACCCACGAACTATTTCTGTAGGTAATACCTACATACCTATGTCCTTAGGTAATACCTACGGACCTATGTCTTTGGGTAATACCTACGGACTTATGTATGTGGATAATACTTAGAACTTATATTTATGGATAAAATTACTATTGTCTCTTATTAATGATGTTCATATTGATTTATTAATAACAATATTATTAAAGGTGAATCTTATTAACAATATTATTAATATTATAACTAATATTATTGATATTTTTAACACTTATATTACTATTATTGTTATTATTATTATTAAATTTGTATTATTATTATTATTATTATTAGTTTTATTAATATTATTATTATCATTGGTATTATTAATAATATTATCATTAATATTATATTTATCATTATTATTAATAATAATAATATTAATAATACTATTAATATTATTGCTAATATTATTGTTTTTATTATTATTTCTAATATTGTTAGTTATAATATTATTAAAATTATGATTATTATTATTATTACTAGTATTATATTTTTTTCAAATTTTTAATATTTTTAAAGTTTTTAATATTATTAATATTTATACACAAAATATTATTAATGATATTGATAACATTATTATTATTATTATTATTATTATTATTATTATTATTATTATTATTATATATATTTTAAATATATGGAATATTATCAATACTTCTATTCATATTATTTATATTTATATTAATAATATTTTAAATATTACTATATTATTATCAACATTATATTTATATGAAAAATAGTTTTAATATTATTAATTTTTTTATATTATTTTTAGTTATATTAAAAATATTTGTGATATTATTATTAAGAATTATTATTATTATTATAATAGTTAATGATAATACTATCAGTAATATTATTACTATTAATGTTAACATTAATATTCTTATTTCTAATATTATTATTATTCATGTTATTTTTATTACCCGTATTAATATTATTAATAATATTAGTATTTTAAATTTTATTAATTTATTATTATTATTATGAATCTTATTAATATTATTATTGATATTATTTATATTATTATTAATGATAATAATAATAATAATAATAATGATAATAATAATGTTATTAATAACATTAACAATCATAATCACAAATATAATCATAATAAAATAATAATAATGATAATATTATCATATAAATTGTCTGGCGCAGTGGTCAAAAACTCCTTTCAACACCTGAATATTTTTTTAACATAAAATTTATTTAAATAAATAAAAATTAGTTATTCAGTTTTATTTTTAAAATAACAACCACCAACACTATTTCTAAGAAGATATTTTTTTATTCTTAAAAAACTACCAGCTCTCTCTCTAAAAAAGTTGTTATTTTCCTTTTATTTTCTTTATCTCTAAAATTTTTCTTCCCTTCCTTATCAAACTGACGATCATAGGTCATTCATAAATTCCTAGCGTTGAGTAGAATAAGAGTATTCGATCAAATTCTTGAACAAAGTTAGGTTACCCGTGATTTTAGGTTTTTGGAACTCTTTTGAGTATCTATACTTTATAGAGGTAAGGGAAGCTAGTTTTGTATGTTTTTATAGATATTGTAATTATTTGTCTTATGAATATGGGTAAGGGAAGCTAGTTGTATGTTTTTATAGATATTGTAATTATTGTCTTGTGAATTTGGGCAAGAGAAGCTAGTTGTATGTTTTTATAGATATTGTAATTACTTGTATTGTGAATTAGAATAAAGGAAGCTAGTTGCATGTTTTTTCGTATTGTAATTACTTTTTTTTATGAAGTATGAATAATTAAATGAATGTTTATGTATGATATGATGTAGTATCAATGTTTGTGAATGATGTGGTGTGTGATTGAGACATAGTATCTTCTGAAAAGGAGATACCCGTGTTGAGATTATTAGGATGTGCATTGTTTGGTGATTCGATCTATCTAAGGAGGTATCCTGACTCTAATGGTACAATTGATTCACATAGATGAAGATTACCAATTAATGAAGATTCAAAAGAGGTTCATATGGCTATGTCCGAGGTTTGAAATATGAGCTGATCGGAATAGGACATATGGATTAACCTTGTGCATATGGGAACTGTATCTGAGGTTTGAAATAGGAACTGATTAGAACAAATTGTATCCGAGGTTTGAAATATGAGTTGATCAGAACAGATGGATCGTATATGACAGGTGCACAACTCTAAGTCTAACTCAATGCACGAGTCTTCCGGAAGTAGAGAGTCCAGTGTCTTTGTATGTGAGATAAATTGTGAAAGTTTTGATTTGTTATTGTTTGGTTGAGAGAGAAACTTAATTCATGAAAACATTGTTTTAAAAATTCTCTATTTTATCCTTATTTTTGTGCAGAGTTTATTTTGTTTTTAAATCTGCAATGATCATGTATTACATGTGAGCAGAGGATTTGACAGGTGGTGTGAGTCCCAATGAATTGATAGAGAAACTTTATTTTATTTTATTATATTTTTTATAATTTTACGAAGATATTTTTATTAAATCTTATATGGAGAAGCATATTTTGGAATAAATGATGAATGTATGGATTTTATATTTAGGTTTATTGTATAAATTTTATGCAATAAAGTTCCTAACACATGAAAAATGTGGAATGTTACATTTGGTATCAGAGCAATTTGTCCTTAGGATGACCTTAGGGTATTGGGTTTATTGTGTTTCTTCTATGTGTAGATATTTGAATTTAGTTTTAAGAAATAGGTAAAATGTTTCTAGTTGGATGTTTGAGCATGATCTTTGAAATTTTGATTTGTATTTGAGTTGATTGTGATGAATGAGAATGAAATTATTAAGAAAGAAAAGAATCTTGATGAAGTGGTGAGAGTGCACACTCATGACTAAATTAAGATATGTTTCTATCTTAATGTTTCATGTTTAAAGTATCTTTAAAAGTTATGTTTTGATTGAATAATTAGATTTTGTATGAGATTGGATTTTAGACATAAATTAGAATGTGTGTACAATGTTTCATTAGAGTAAGTGTTTTGGTAGTATTGATATACACAACTTTTAAATAAATTTGAGATGTTTACTTTTGAAGGATATTAGATCTCAATTATAGAGTTCTTATATTGTTGCTTGCTCTAGTATAAGATTTATTTTTTTAGATGCCAAGTTCAGCGGTTTAACTTGGGAGATGGAGGAAAATCATTAGAGAAACCTATCTTTATTTCTTTCTTAGAATGTCAATTTTCACAGACAAAAAATTTTGTTGTTTGAGAAAATGTAATACTCTAAAAAATAACTCTAGAATAAAAACCAACTTAGAATTTAGTTTTAGAGATAAATAAGATAACACATGAATATTTTTTTAATAGAAAAGTTGTTTAAATAAATAAAAATTAGTTATTCAACTTTTATTTTTAAAATAACAACCACCAACTATCTCTAAGAAGATATTTTGTTTTATTCTTATAAAAGCTACCAACTCTCTAAAAAAGTTGTTCTTTCCCTCTTATTTGCATTCTCTCTAAAATTTCACTTTCATTCCTTATTAAATTGACCATTATAGGTCATCCCTAGATTCCTGGGCGTTGAGTAGAATAGGAGTGTTCGATCAGATTCTTGAATAGAGTTAGGTTGTCTGTGATTTTAGGTTTTTGAAACTCCTTTGAGTATCTTCACTCTATAGAGGTAAAGGAAGCTAGCTTTGTATGTTTTTATAGATATTGTAATTACTTGTCTTATGAATATGGGTAAGGGAAGCTAGTTGTATGTTTTTATAGATATTGTAATTACTTGTCTTGTAAATTTGGGTAAGGAAAGCTAGTTGTATGTTTCTGTAGATATTGTAATTACTTGTATTGTGAATTAGAGTAAGGGAAGCTAGTTGCATATTTTTTTTATATTGTAATTACTTGCTTTATTAAGTATGAATTAGATGAATTTAAATTAAATTGAATAAATGCTTATATATGATATGATGTAGTATCAATATTTGTGAATGATGTGGTGTGTGTGATCGAGACATAGTATATTCAGGAAAGGAGATACCGGTGTTGAGATTATTAAGATGTGCATTGTTTGGGGATTCAATCTATCTAAGGAGGTATCCTGACTCTACTAGTACATTGGATTCACATAGATAAAGATTACTAGTTAGTGAAGAGTCAAAAGAACTTCATATGATAATATCCGAAGTTTAAAATATGAATTTATCAAAATAGCACATATGAATCAAATATAAGACATACTTTTATATTATTTATCCTTTTAGTAATCCGTCCAAATCTGTGACATATCTTCTATGTTTGAATCGACTTTTGCAATGAGGTTTAAAGAGTATACAAATGAAACTTTGAATTAGTATTTTTTTTAAACTGAACTAGGTTAGTGAGTCGCTTACTGAAATAATTGATTAATAGTTGAATAAGATAAATTAATTTATATTAAATATTATAGTTTATATATAAAATAGTATATAAATAAGATTTCCACCTATATACTAACTAAAGTTATTGGTTCAATGGTTAAAGCTACGTTATAGTAACTACTTTAAGTGTAAGTGTAAGAACCAGTCGATTCAATCGGTTTCATGGAGAATTAGTATGATAACCAATGTAAATATTTTAGTCTATTTTATTTAAAATTAATTACATATTAATTGTTTAAATCAGTTTGGTGACCGATGTTAAACATTTTTTTATGTAATCTTATTATTGTTAATAGACATTCTTATATTTTATTAACTTAATATAATTACTAAGTTAAGTTTGATTTAGATTTCATATTTATTTTGAATGCTAATGTAATGATGTTTCTATTTTGTATTATAGAATTTTAATATTATATTTATTTAAATATATATATATATATATATTAATTATTATTCTCTATTTTCCACAGATTAAAAAGGAAAAGAAATTAGGAATCACAGATGTTGAGAACTACGTGTATTCTTTTGTAAAATAAACTTTTATTCATGCATGTGAACTATTTTATCTGATTGGTGCGCATGCTCATGTTACCATAGAGTTCTATTCCCAACAAATGGTACTTCTGTTTTATTTATTTTTTTGGTGAGGACCCAATTCTTTGCTAGATTGGTAGTCAAAAATTGGTTGGGCCTAACCTTTCTTAGGGAGTAGGTGGAATTGGGCAATTGTTTCCTGCACCTCCACATTTGCTTCTTGCACTCCATCAGAATATCATAATACCAAAAACATCTTTGCTAGAATATTTAAAAAGAGAGTGGTGTAATGGGTGTTATTAAGGAATGTGGACGTTCTCCGAGGACTGTAGTAGTCGGTGTTGTAAAGAAAGCTTCTGGCAGTGTCATCGTGAGTGAGAGGTAAGTGACTTTTGTTTTCGCATTACGTAGGGAGTGCAAAGTGGACATAAGGTTGTTGCAGTATTCGTATCCTGAAAATGAGTTCCGGAAGAGGAGGCGTGAGGACGAGTGCTTACGGAAAATATTTTCCATATCTCCTTCTCTGGAAAACATTTTTCGTAACCACTCGTCCTCACACCCCCTCTTCCAGAAAACGTTTTCCATAATATAAAAACTTCTTACGGAAAATATTTTCCATAATATAAAAACATCTTGAAAAAAACTTTTTTCATAATACAAAACCCTCTTACGAAAAACGTTTTCTATAATACAAAAACCTCTTACAGAAAATGTTTTCCATAATACCAAACCCTCTTAAGAAAAATATTTTCCATAATACAAAATCCTCTTACAAAAAACATTTTCCGTAAGGCATTTCGAACCTCCTACAACCCAGTCTCTTCTGGAAAATATTTTCCAGAATACTCTAATCTCTTTTGTCTTCATTAATAAGGATATAGATGTCTATTTATATATTTTGATGGTGCACGAAGCAAATGTGAGGGTGCAGTAGGGTGCAGAAAGCAATTGCCTTATAATTGTATAACATCCTTCTCATAAGTAAATAATTTATTAGGCTAACAAATTTTAATCACACTAGCAGTAGACCATATGATCAGGACTTGCATGGACTTGTAGGATAAATCTTAGGGGATTTTTTTTTCTCACTATACTTTCCTCCCACCCCTATAAATATGAGAACCCACACCCATTTGATTTAATTTTTTCTGAATTTTTTAATCTAAAAAATTTTTTTAGTTGTGCAATATGAAAGTCAAAAGTGTTAAATTAAATAATTCAAAAGTCATTTTCTTCATAGAAAAGTTTATGGATGGTTCGAAATATATTATTAATTCTATATTAAAAAAAATTCAAAAGCATTTTTTTTCATAAAAAAGTTTCTACGTTATATAATTCATAAATTATTTTTCACATGAAAAAAGTTTCTAGATTACATAATCATGAAGTTATTTTTTTATAAAAATATATTTTAGATTGTATAATCAAAAATGTCTTTTAAATTTAGCATAATTTGAAAGTTATTTTTTACATAAAAAATGATTTTAAATTATGAAATCCAGTCACTTTAAATTATACAATCTAAAAGTTATTATTGAAAAATATAAAAACTTTTATGAAAATGTAATGTGATATGTTGACCTCTTTTAAGTGGAGAAAGCGGAAAAGAAAAAAAAAATGTAATACAAGAAGAAAACACAACCAAAGAAACAACGGCGGAAAGAGATAAGAAAGGATTAATAACGACAACATAGAAGCAAGTGACAAAAAAGTAAAAACATCTTTATCTTTTACACACTCTCTGTAGAGGTGCTAGAAGAAATTATGAGAATGGATGAACAAATATTCCAAACTTTAAATCAATCTTTGGGATTCTGAAAGTAAGCCACAATTTATTAAAATAGAATAATTTTTATTTGAAAAAGAATATTTAAAATTTAGAACTAAAAGTTATTATTTTTTAACAAAATCATCATCAAACTCTTCCAAAGGGTAACAAGAGAATGATCAAAATCCTTATAGAAAGAGATATTAATTAATAATATAAAATATATTTTTTCATAAAACATAAAAATATTATTCTCATATCAACATATTTATTCAAGTAGAATTACATTCAAAAAAAAAATTCAATTTGATTTTTGTCCGTCAAAAAATGTTAAAAACATTGATATATAGAAACCTGCATTTCTCTTTAATCAAATTCCTTTTATCGGCACCATGTTGGAAGTGAGAGAAAGAGCTTTATGTGAGGAGTTTTTTACATCCATGGCCATGATTGACTATCATTGGTTGTCCCCTTAACTGTAACAACACAAACACACTCCCATTTAAAAATGTGTAAATTATAGTTTGGTTGGTGCAACATGATGCTGAATTGTTGATGTAGATGATGCATTAGGCTAGAGGGGAATGGCCCAAGAGATGATGTTAGCATGCAGTGCACCATAAGTCAAGAAATGGACAACTTTTAACATTATTTTCTTACAATCCCACTCTCCAAAATCATGTTTTATGCAAACAATCTTTTGGACCCATCAGAGCCTGCATCTTTTAATTGCTGTCTCTTCCCAAACCCTTTAGAACTTGTTGGTATGAACACTTTGAACTTGGAAAGTAGGTCATGGCTCTTACTCTCTGTTGACAAAATTATTGCTTAACATCACTGTTCAATGCTTGAAAACATATCATGTATTTCTGTCTCAACACTTTTCAAAACCCTTATTATACTATACATAGAGAGAAGGCTGTAATAATAGAAAATGTCTATTATTAAAATTAACAAATTTAATATAGGACAGTTTATGATTGAATAAAAAAAAACTATATAAACTGGTAAAAAGGTAATTTGAAATATTTTATAGAACTATTAGTCTAACTAAAAAATTGAAAATCTCTAGATAAACTTGAACTACTTGGTGCAGTTGAGATTCATGGAAGGTAAAGTAACTAATTTATGTTCATGAGTTGAACCCAAGTACCTACCACTCCTTCTCATGATTCTATTCTCTTCTTTTTGATATGGCCACTTTTACTAATATTACACAAATATTCTGCTAGTTAAGGTGCCTTATCCCAGGATAGAATATAATTCGCTAGAAAGGGTGATGGACATAGAATAGAATCTGGAGTTACATCTATGACCTATCTTTAAGATACGTCGCCCTCTATTTTAGGCTTCTTGATTTGTTAGAATGTGGAGAAAAAGTGCTGACATTTCATGCCAATCATTATACCACTTCCACTGAAAATGCCAATTAAGGAGCTGATTATGGTGCAATCTTAACGGCCAAGTGAAAGATTGAAGAAAAATTACATTCAAATCTATCATACTTATTCATAAGTCGTGTTCTTAACCTAATTTCTGTACCCTTAATTAAAAGGCATTTTCTTTTTCAAGTGGGATCGGATATAATTATGCAGAAGAATGTGGTGGAAGTTGATCGTTTGACTTTGGAATCTTTGGGGTTTGACTTGGAAATTGGGGAATGCAGAAGGATGCATGTGGACAACCTTGCATATGTGAATTTACGTTTGATTAATTACATTTGTTTGTTTTTAAGAGGGGAAAGCATGTTTAATTTAAAATGCATTAAAATATTTCAAAATGATTAGAAAAGTTAAGTACTCTTTGTTACAGTATAATTTATATATTAAAAAGTAGTTATATAAAATAAACATTTATCTTTTTGTTGCTGAAATAGTAATTAGAAATTATAATATATAATTTAGAGAGTGCACCTATGGCGAATTTATGAAATTGGTTTGATGAGGAAATAAAATTCATAGACTCTGCACAAATACAACCTAACTAATTAAGGGACAATAATATTTTTGCACACTCCACCCATCCAACCAATTTTATTGATTTGGGAAAAAAAATATATAGTTCATTTTCTTATCAATATTAGAGATTTAATAATAATTTATAAAAACAAATAAAAATAAAAAATAAAAACTGAGATATCCATTGTACAGTAGATTTATTAATTTGATTATTTTTTTCTATTTTCACTTAAACAATAATATTAACGGAGTAGATAAAAACTATTAACATTGTTTTTCGAAAATAATTTCTGTAAAAAAAACTTCAAAGAACTGAAAAATAGTTATATTTTTTTTGAATTTATGTCTGTAAATTTAAAAAAAAAAAACTGAAAAGACAAGTGTGTTAAATTGAAAATATAAAAGCACATTTAAGCTTTTTATTTTATCATGAAGGTTTGTCTCGGAAAGTAAACGTTGCAATTTTGCGAAGTGAGCATAATATGTATATGATCTTATACTTTTTTGATAAATACTTTTTAAAAAAGGAGGTAATAGTTACAGTATATATCTTTAAGTATCTCAATATTAAAACTTCACCTTTTTCCATTTACAAAAAAAATATACATTGAAAAAAAAGTTTATAGGACAAATTAATTGCCCTTTTAGAAGTCTATGTTAGATAATTTTCTAGTTTGCTTTAATTAGGATATGATTTTCTTATTTTATTGTATATTTTATTTGTGCGGTATATATATATATATATATATATATATTTATATATATATATATATATATATATATATATTTCTAGAAATATAGATAGAAAAAATAATAAATCAATATAAAAATGAAATTCTTTTGTGAAAAAAT